>OLQE01000671.1_pt1 | contig 24329 bp, 20 predicted proteins | sample 1643161 | NCBI WGS metagenome assembly OLQE01 (sample SAMEA3136650, study PRJEB25190) | human gut metagenome | reverse complement strand
CCTTGAAAAGTCAAAGGCTTCATACAGCTCCCTGCCGGACTCGAACCGGCGACCTACGCATTACGAGTGCGTTGCTCTACCAACTGAGCCACGTTGGCATTGAATGCTGTCCTTAGGATAAAAATGAAACAAAGAAATCTATAATTCAAATAGACAACTTGTATCAAGTAATTCTATCGCTAAAGCGCCTGAAAATTATATACAAGTTAGCCACTTCACGCAATGGGTACTTTTGAAGACGCACGGCACTTCCTTACCCAAGGAGACATCGTACGAGAATCCAAGCAGCAAACCCTTCATCTGGAAATATCGTTGACTTCTCCTAGTTCGACACGAGCACTCGTTGCAATTGTTAGTATTTCCCCCTATCTTTTACCAAAACACATAGCAAACTCTCAAAGTGCAACATAAAGGTGTGGCATGGAACTTCTTGAACTAATCTTGTTTTTACTTGTAGCCGTAGTAGCATCAAGCCTTCTTGATCAGGTCTTACACGGCGTTTCTCTTCCTTTAGTTCAAATCATTTTGGGTGTAATAATCGCCCTTGTTATCCCGTTGCCCTCCTCCATTAATTTAGATGCTGAGCTTCTCTTAATCCTCTTCATTGCCCCCCTTCACTTCAATGAATCGCGGCGAGTAGATTCGGGAGAACTCTATCAAAATCGCTTTGGCATAGCCTCCCTCGTAACGGGCCTCGTTCTGCTAACTATGATTGCAATGGGCGCAACCTTAAATGCCCTAATCCCCGCTATTCCTCTTGCAGCTGCCCTTGCCTTTGGCGCAGCAATGGGATCAACCGACGCCGCTGCCGTTACCGCACTCGCCAAAGAAATGCGCTTCGGTCGTCGTCATGAAGCACTCCTCAACGGCGAAGCACTCTTCAATGACGTCACAGGTACCATTGGTTTTCAATGCGCTATTGCCGTAGTTGTCTCTGGAGCGTTTTCACTTACGCACGCAGGAGAAGAATTCGCACTTGAACTTTTTGGTGGACTGTTCGTCGGTGCTTTACTGGGATTTGCTTTCTGGGGACTTACCAGCATGATGCGCCGCTATGGACTCGACAACCCCACCGTGCACGTAGTCCTTGAATTATTAACCCCCTTCATCATTTATCTCATCTGCGAGCAAATTCATGTAGGTGGCGTTATTGCAGTTGTTATGGCAGGCATGACCATTTCGCTTCTGCCCCATAAACGGACCATCGCTTCCTCTCGCCAACGCCTCCAGGCTTCAAGCGTATGGAAAACTCTCGAGTTCGTATTGAATGGCGTTATTTTTGTAGTGCTTGGCATTCAACTCCCCAGCACATTCATTCCAGCAATACAAAGCGGCTCTGTCGATGCAGCCTTGCTCATCCTTGCCGTTTTTGCCCTTACGTTCGTATTGGAAGCTGTTCGCTTTTTCTGGATCCTAGGCATGGATCTGGTCCACACGCGTCGCAGCGGCAGGCCTCTGCGTATTTGCTTTTCGAAAAGAAATCTGAAGGGCACCTTAGGAATGGCTTTTGCCGGCCCCAAAGGAGGAGTTACCCTAGCACTTATTCTCACTATCCCGCTAACCGTAGCATCGGGTGATGCGTTTCCCATGCGTACCGAACTCTTGTTTTTAACCGCCGGCGTTATCGTATGCACTATGATTCTTGCTAACTTCGCAGTACGCAAACTAGTGCCCCTAAAGCCTCTCGAAAAACGTACCAAAGGCTATGCAGACGCGGAGATCGCCGTACTAACCCGCGTTATCGATGCTATTCAGGCAGATGCCCACCTCACTGGGTCAGTTACAGGAGAACAGGCACTGGAAGCCCTCGATAATCCAAACGATCAGAACTCGCCTTCGTTGGCCGCAGCCAACACCTCTTTAGCCAACACTTCTTTAGAACACGTAGCCGAAAATCTCACAAAACGTCTCACCACTCCTGCAGAAGTGCCACTCAAAGATGCTGCTGCCACTCTTTTGGAAAGTTTGTCAGAAAACCTTTCAGGAGAAGCAATCAACCGACGCGAAGAAACCGCCAAAACGTCTACGGGCGACCTACCCGAGAATGAAGAAACCGCCGAAGTGTCTGCCGACAATCTTCCCGAAAGTGTCGATGAACCCGCCACCGCAGTAGTAATGAAGCGCTATGCCGACCGCATTCGCGAGCTTATCCCTCTTGCCAGCGACGAAGTTGCAGCGCAAGCGCGCGCTCTAGTTAAACGATGCGATGAACTTTACGATCAGGCTAATGCCTTTGCTGAAGAGCTTAGCAACATTTACGAAGATGACGATATCGATGCCGAGGGGCTCCAAGCGCGCATGATGGCGGCTCAGCGCGTTAATGAAGCAATTGACGACATCCAGGATGCTGCCTTATCTCGCGAACTTGAATTCATCAAGCTTGCCCAGCGCGCCGGAGAACTATCACCTGAGCATGCTCGCGATTTACGAAACGACGTTTACGTTCAGCGTATGGTAATCAATTAACATTGGCGTTCAGGCAACATTGGCATTCAGACAATCAACGAATTCGCTTGGCTCGCTTACCTATACAGTTCGGCAATCGAAACTTGGCTATGTAGCTCGGTTCGAAATTTGCTGAGCTGCGCAATGAGGAGTACCCAAAGTACTCTCGTTCACAATCACGAAACACATCAAGCCTATGATCAGGGTACATGCTTGGATTTTGCCTATCTTTAAGGATGCTCCAAGCTACAAACACTAGCCAATCCGATCCAGTAATCAATCCAGTGATAGGACTCTTATGGCAGCATTCGATCGTATTTCGTGTGGCATTCCTCAGCTTGATACTGTTTTCGACAACATCCGTTTAGGCGACAACGTGGTTTGGCAGTTATCATCACTTGAAGATTTTCCAACATTCGTTGAGCCGTTTGTGGCACAGTGTCTCGCAGACAAACGTCCCATTATTTATATGCGTTTTGCCTCTCATGAGCCCCTGGTAAAACCGCAGCCAGGCGTTACTATCTATGAGCTCAATCCTCATAAAGGATTTGAGGCATTCACGATCGAAGTTCGAGAACTTATCACCAAAGAAGGTCGCGAAGCCTGCTATGTATTTGATTGCTTAAGCGAATTGCAAGCTGCCTGGTCTGCTGATCTTATGATGGGCAACTTTTTTAGAGTAACGTGTCCCTACTTATTTGAACTTGATACGGTTGCCTACTTTCCTATTATTCGCGGCGGTCATTCGTTTCAAACCATCGCGAAAATTCGCGATACTACTCAAGTTTTAATCGACGTGTATTCTTCACCTGAAAACGATCTGTATGTTCACCCTCTCAAGATGTGGAACCGCTATAGCGAAACCATGTTTTTAGCCCACCGCTATTCTCCACAAACCAAAGAAGTTTTTACTTTGACCGACGGCATGGAAGCAAGCAAATTTTATGCTCTTGCAGGCGAGGAAGCTCAAGCGGCACCCGATCGCAATACCGACAGCTGGGATCGATTTTTTGCGGCTGCTCAGTCGGACTTCAGGCAAGGAACTTTAACCGCTAACACCTGCACCAAAATGTGCAACATGATGATTACCAAAGATCCCAAAATGCGCGAAATGGTTAAGCGCTATTTTGAACCAACCGATTATTTCGAAATCCGCAATCATATGGTAGGAACCGGAATCATTGGCGGCAAAGCTTGCGGCATGCTTCTCGCGCGCAAAATGATTCAGCTGCAACAGCCAGAGGTGTATAAGCATCTCGAACCGCACGACTCGTTCTATCTTGGCTCGGATGTGTTTTACTCCTATTTGGTTGCCAACGATCTGTGGACTATTCGCATCAGACAACGAAGTGAAGAGGGATTCATCGATGAAGCTCCTGCTCTGAAAGAAGGTTTGCTTAATGGGTCCTTTCCTGAGGACATACGCGAACGCTTTATGCGCATTTTGGATTATTACGGACAGGCTCCCATCATTGTGCGCTCCAGTAGCTTCTTAGAGGACGGCTTCGGTAACGCCTTTGCCGGAAAATACGATTCGGTTTTTTGCGCCAACATGGGATCGCTTGAAGAGCGACTTGATGCATTCGAATCGGCAGTACGCCGTGTCTACGCGTCCACTATGAATCCTTCCGCTCTTGAATACCGTCGTTGTAATGGACTTGATCGTAAAGAAGAGCAGATGGCGCTTCTTGTTATGCGCGTAAGCGGATCGCATTACGGGCATCGGTTGTTTATGCCAACAGCTGCGGGTGTTGGCTATTCCCATAGTACCTATCGCTGGTCTGATTCACTTGATCCGAGCGCAGGAATGCTTCGTCTTGTCGCGGGGCTTGGTACAAAAGCCGTCGATCGAACTCAGTCAGACTACCCACGCATTATTAGCCTTGATAAGCCTTTGGCACAAACAAATCAAACTTGGGCAGATAAACATCGTTATTCTCAGCATAATGCCGATGTTCTCGATCTGGAAAAACGCACCATAACCGAATGCAACGTGCTCGATTTGGCTGATTTGTTTCCCCGCTTTGCCCAACAAGCCGTGTTCGAGCACGATCGCGAAGCGGAGGGAAGACTGCGCGAACGAGGTCAGTATCGTCCCGTTTTATTCGCTTCGTGTCAGGGGCTGGCTGAAAACCGCGAATTTACGACGCTAATGGCGAACATGCTTTCAACCTTGGAGCGCTGTTACGAACATCCCGTCGATATCGAATACACCGTAAATGTTGGCAAGGACAACGAGTTTGTTGTTAATCTTCTGCAATGCCGACCGCTTCACCTGCTGCAATCTGGAAAGCGCATTGATTTACCAAAACTCCCCCAAGAAGATACGTATTTCAGTATTAAACAGTGCGCGATGGGAAAATCGCGTGTTACCCCCATCGATGTCGTAATAGTAGTTGATCCCCTTCGTTATTATCAGTGTCCCCATATCGAAAAGCCTACGGCAGCACGTCTCATTGGAATGGTTAACGAGCATTTTCGCAATACGGGCAAAAACTGTTTGCTGCTGGTACCGGGACGCATTGGTACTTCCTCCCCTGAACTTGGTGTGCCTGTTGCCTTCGCTGACGTAAGCAATCTTATGGGCGTATGCGAAGTTGCTTCTTCAGAAGCTGGTTATTCGCCTGAGCTTTCCTATGGCAGCCATTTGTTCCAAGACCTAGTAGAGGCAGATATCTACTACGGGGCCTTGCTAGAAGATCGTTCACACGTGTACTACAACCCTCATTTTGTTGAGTGTTTTATCGATATCACAGCAGAAGTACTGCCATCGACTGTGACGCCATCAGCGGGAATGGCACCGGTCACAACGCCGTCGGCGGCAATGGCGTCCGCTGTAACACCATCGGCGGCACAGCAATCCACAAAATCTTCTTCTCAATTTGCAAAATCCGCCCCATATGAAAAGGCTACAGCGTTAGTACAAGTATTTGATACAAGCAATTCCTCGCTCACTTTGTGGCATGATTTGCGCACCAATACCAGTATTTGCGGATTGCGGAAAAGCGTCTGTGAATAACAAGGGGAAATAGGAAATTTGTTAGTTATTGGGGTATTTAGATCTTTTTATCTATTTTTTTACCCCTATAACTTAATAATTTGATATGCATGACTTAGCATGCGCCTTTAGAGAAACGTCAACGAACGCGATAAGGCTTCTTACCCCAATACACTTTCGCGAAATGGCGCTTTGGCAGCTGTATCTTTCCCACCATATCAAGCGTGGTCGTAGCAATATCGCGTGCCGCATAGGGACGTCGCAGTGATTCGCCACCAGAGAGCATAGTTTCCAGTCGCTGCGGATTAGCATGAATAAGATCGAGTTCTCTTAATAGTTCCTCGGACGTTTCTGCTTTAACGGCAGCACCTGCAGCAGTTACGGTAAGCGTATTCGCACGTTCTTGCCCGTAGGACTTTCCTACCAAAATAAGAGGCAAACGCGCACAAAGACATTCCGTGGTAGCCAGACCGCCCGACTTGGCAATGATCATATCGCTTGCTTCCATAAGACCTGGAATATCTTCGATATAGTTAAATACCGTTGCATTGGTGATGTTTCGCTCTGCGAAAAATTCTTTCAACTGAGTAGCATATTCCTCGTCTGCACCCGCAAGAATAGCAAAATGCATCTTTGGAAAATCAGATAAGCACGGCAGAACCTTATTAACAATTTCTCGGAACGGAATATAAGGCTGAGACAGGCGAGCGCCCGCCATGACAATGACATTTATTTTGTCATGAGGAAGATTGAATCTATCCAGCACTGCATCCCTATCGCATGGTTCAGAAAAGCCCTTTCGCACAGGAATACCCGTTACTTTTATATGGCTATCAGGTACTTTTCTTGGTTTGAGCTCTTTTACCATTTCCTCATCAGCACAGCAGAACAAATCGCAATCCAAATGAGGCCACAGACCTTCCGCACCATAGTCGGTCGGAACACAAACCATGGGAAACGCCTGGCGCGTTACCATACGTGCCGCAACCGAAGCATTAGCCGCAACAATATGTGTTGCAATAATAGCGATAGGCTTACGCTTTTCAACAAGCTTAGTAAAGGGTTTAAACATACAAGGAGACCAGCCCCAACCACCTGCCCAAAGCAAGCGACCAGTGAAAACATGGTGCCAGGTGAAATCATATAAAGAATTAAAAACCACCGTTACGTTGGCAGTTTTGTCGCCGTCGAACTTAACGTAGCCGTAGTCCAAAATATCTAGTACTGCAATTTCAGTATCAGCAGGTAAATTGGGGTGTTTTCCGCATAAATCTTCAAGCGCTTGCGAGATTGCCTGCGCAGCACTGCGATGGCCAGAACCAACAGAAGCATGCACCACAATAACAAGAGGTCGCGTAGAATTTTCATCACAAGTTGTGGTTATCATCGCGCCTCCTTTCTTGTTTTGCGCGCTACGTTATCCCTCAATTATGCCATCAGAAGACCAGGTTGCACTAATCTTTCGACAATCCTCATACTATGAGGCCCACTGTCAGGGACAAACGGAAGCCAATCGGGCAATAATTGATCACAATTCGCTCTTAAAACGGAGGTAGCGCCCGTCGACGCTACCTCCCTATCATGTAAGTATGTTTTGGCATGCTGACAAATCAAATTTGCATTTTGCCCCGATGCCTTTAGAAACTTGACCTAGTTGCAAATCTTGCCAGGATTCAAAATCATGTTCGGGTCGAATACCTGCTTGATACCTGCCATCAAATTGATTGCAGTTTCACCTAAAGATTCACGCAAGAATTCTTTCTTTGCATAACCAATGCCATGTTCGCCAGAAACCTGACCGCGCAATTCGGTGCACTTTTCATATGCTGCAGCCATAACCTTTGACGTGCGTTCCATGAAAACATCTTCGTCCATGTCGTTTGCACAACAATAAATGTGAAGATTGCCATCGCCAGCATGACCAAAGGAACGAATGCGAACCTCATACTTGTCGCCAACTTCATGAGCATATTCAAGGAAGGTTGGGATTTTATCAACGGGAACGACAACGTCCATCTCGTCGATAAGATCGGTCTCTGCCTCGATTACCGTCAGGAATGCACTGCGAGCTTCCCAAACAGCACGCTTATCGGCAGGATGGCTTAGTACAAGCGTGTCATAAGCGCCAATTTCATCTCCAATTTCTGCAAGAGTTTCTGCACGCTGGAAGATTTCATCCTGGTCATTGCCGTCAAGCGTTACCAGAATATAAGCGCCCGCTTCCTTACCGTCGATAACGGTCGGGATGATCTTATTGCCCGTGTAGTTAGCAGAAGAATCTACGATGTCACGCTCCATGAACTCGATGGATTGAGGGCTTAGACCTGCAAGTTTAATCTTGGGAACAGCAGAAATTGCGGTTTCGATGTCTGCGAAGGGCAAAATGAAGCTGATATCTTCCTTGGGATTAGGAATAAGCTTCAACGTAAGCTCAGTAATAACGCCAAGCGTGCCTTCGGAGCCAATCATCAAGTGAAGCAAGCTGTAGCCAGAGCTGGTCTTAGTAACCGAACGACCGAGCTCAAGAATTTGACCATTTGGCAGAACAACCGTCATAGCTAAAACATAATCGCGCGTAGTGCCATACTTTACCGCACGCATACCACCAGCATTAGTGCTTACGTTGCCACCCAAGGAGCCCGTCTTCTCACCAGGATCAGGTGGATACATCAAGTCACGCTCAAGTGCATCTGCAGCCAAATCACACAGACGAACACCAGGCTGCACATGAACAAGCAAGTTGTTCATGTCGTAATACAAAATCTTATCCATACGCATGGTGCACAAAACTACACCGCCAAACAGAGGCGTTGCACCACCAACAAGACCAGTACCTGCACCACGAACAGTAACAGGAATCTTGTTGTCGTTGCACAGCATCATGATGGCAGCTACTTCTGCCGTGCTTGCTGGCATGCACACCATCTCTGGCATTTGAGAGCCATAGATAGGCATTTCATCATGAGAATAGTCGGCACTAATGTCTTCGCCAACATAGCAGTTAGCTTCGCCAACGATCTTCTTAAGTTGCCCAATAAGTTCAGGAGTGAGCTTGTTGTACTCAGCCATAGCAACCTTCCAAATAAACGAGGTACTTTCTTTAATGTGATAAGAATCTATCTTTGAAACATTTAGAATCTCCAGTTAAGAAGCCTTAGTAGAAGCTTTGCTCCAGAGGTTCTTAAGGCGCTGCTGTTGAGGCAGCCCTAAAAGATCGATCCCCACCAACACTTGATCATATCGTAGCCTGGAAAGCCTCTTGTCCTATCTAGGTGAAACCCACCACTAAGCGGGCAAACGGTATAAAAGACGTACACCCGCCAAAAATGACGGGTGTACGCACGATAGAAGAGGAACTAACTATTAGGCAACTACTGCCTAAAAAGTTACTGCTGAGGATAGAAGCCACTTGGGACTTCGTTCGCCTAGAAATCTACTTCGGTGCCGTAATATACACAGGTAAAGAGGCGTTCCATGGTTGCGGCATCAATAGGACGAGGATTTGATGCCGTGCAAGCATCTTCAATTGCATTAGCAGAGAAGGTTGCGACCTTTTCCTTGAATTCATCTTCAAGAACACCCAAATCTGCCAAGGTATCAGGAATACCCATGTAATGATTGAGCCCCTTCACAAAACCAATGAGCGCTTCAACTGAAGGTTCCAAACCGATGGAAGCAGCAATAGCGCCATAGCGAATAGCAGTTTCTGGATTTGCGGAGTTGTACTTAATTACATAGGGCAAATACAGCGCATTTGCCAAACCGTGAGCAATGTGACCCGTAGAAAAGACCGCACCAGTCTTGTGAGCCATCGAATGAACAATGCCAAGTAACGCATTAGAAAATGCCATGCCCGCCATGCACTGGCCATAGTGCATCTTTTCGCGGGCTTCCATATCGCCGTCATAGGACTTGCGCAGATACTCGTTTACAAACGCAATTGCCTTCATGGCCAAAGGATCGGTAAAGTCGCAATGCACCGTTGAGGTATATGCCTCAATTGCATGAGTGAGTGCATCCATACCAGTATAAGCAACTAACTTCTGAGGCATAGTTGCAGGCAAATCAGGATCAACAATAGCGACATCGGGAGTAATGTTGAAGTCTGCCAGAGGATACTTAATGCCCTTTTCATAGTCAGTAATAACAGAAAATGCCGTTACCTCTGTAGCAGTACCTGACGTAGACGAAATAGCGCAGAACTTTGCCTTCTGACGCAAATCAGGGAAACTAAAAGGCGTGATCAGCTGTTCAAGCGTGCATTCAGGATACTCATAGAAAACCCACATTGCCTTTGCAGCATCAATAGGAGATCCGCCACCCATAGCAATAATCCAGTCAGGCTGTACCTCGCGCATGGTAGCAGCACCCTTCATTACTGTTTCAACAGAAGGGTCGGGCTCAACACCTTCAATTAAGGTGGTTTCGATGCCTGCCTGCTTTAGATAATCAACAGCTCTATCTACAAATCCACCACGCTTCATGGATCCGCCACCCAAGACAAGCACTGCGCGCTCACCCTTGAAAGTTGCAAGATTTTCCAAAGCATTCTTGCCCCAATAAATGTCACGTGGAAGAGTGAACCTACCCATTTTCTGGCCTCCTACCGTTCGATACTTTCTTTTCGCTATGCTTCAAGATTGCTTGTGCCGTAGTTGCTCTTATCTGAAGCATTCTCGTAATAGCACGACAGGATAAATCCAATTGTTTCAAACGTGTTAACAGGGAAAACAAACTGTTTTAGCGGTGGAAAAATAACAAACTGGTCTTATATAATTTTTTCAAAAATAAGATCAGATTAATGCTCTTTTTAGCTGGCATCACAGCAGTAATCAAGGCATTAACAAAAAAGTCCTACGCGAAAGCAACGATTATGAATAACGAACCATCCGTAAATAATTCAAAGCAAAAAAACAGACTCTTTAACTACGACATGAGCCAACGAGGAAACACTCCGCGCTACCTATTTTTATATCGACAAATTCGTGACGACATCCTAAATGGGCGCATTCGTCCTGGTGAAAAACTTCCCTCAAAACGGCGACTTGCTAAAGCTCTTTCGGTAGGGGTTCTTACGGTGGAAAATACCTATCGTCAACTCCTGCTTGAAGGGTATATCGAATCCAAGCAACGTAGTGGCTACTTTGCCAATAATGTTGGAAGAGCGCTAGGAACAGACAAAACAGAATTAGACAGCGCAGCAGAAGAGCTTGAAACAGAGGGTGAAACTTTCAATACCGACCTTCAGGCAAATCGCACTGTTTCTCGTGAATTTCCCGTAGCTACGTGGTTTAAACTCCTTCGCAAAGTAATCGCCGAAAACCCACCCGACCTCTTCGATACGGTACCCTACAACGGGCTTATTGAATTACGCAAAGCAATTGCTGCCTACCTGCTTCGTGCGCGCGGTATGCACGTGTCGCCTTCGCAAATTATCATCGGAGCAGGTACCGAATATCTATACAGTCGCCTGATTCAGCTGTTGGACCCTAGCGCTACTTTCGTGTTTGAAAATCCAGGTTATCAAAAGCTTTCACGCATTGCTGATAACTATCACGTTCCCTGGACCTACTGCAACGTAGATAAATCAGGCATGATGGTAAATCGTCTGCGCAAAACCAACGGCACGGTAGTGCACGTATCTCCTGCAAACAATTTTCCTGGAGGATTCACCATGTCTGCCCCGCGACGAAAAGAACTCCTTCACTGGGCAAATGAAGACGACAGCCGCTACATTATTGAAGATGACTACGACAGCGAACTTCGTTTCGAAGGCAATCCTCTACTGCCTCTATTCGCAAATGATACTCACGAAAAGGTAATTTATCTAAACACCTTCTCTAAAACGCTCATGCCTAGCTTGCGTATCAGCTATATGATTCTGCCGAAACACCTTATGAAACGCTATCAAGAAACCATGAGTTTTTATTCCTGCACGGTTTCAGGGTTCGAACAACGCGCACTGGCAAAGTTCATAGACGAAGGGTATTTCGAGCGCCATATCGCCCATTTGCGAAATCATTATCGCAAGCAACGCGAAGCAGTAATGAGCGCAATTCGTAATTCTGATCTTGCTAGCATAAGCCGCATTATCGAAAACAATGCGGGTACTCATTTCCTCTTAATACTGGAGACTTCCTACACCGCTCGCGAAATAAAACAAGCAGTCGCTCAACACGGTATTAATTTAGCCCTATTGAACGACTACTGCTTTAAGGATTATCCCGTAGCGAAGAAAACGCTTGTGGTAAATTATGCAAGCTTATCTGCTGATGAAGTCGAAGAAACTGTCAATAAGCTGGCAGCGGCGCTGGCGTGATAACCAGCGCTAACCAGCTATCAGCAGCACTTACCCCGCAAAGGCTTTCTTCCTTAAGCGAACTTATTACCCTGCTCGTTTGCCACGATGTTTACCATTCACGACGGCATCTATCATTATCTGTGATGTCTATATTCGCTGAGGTACCCGCTATTGCGGCGATCTGTCATTCGCGACGATACCTGCCATTCACCATGATGTCTATTATTCGCCGTGGTGACGTGTTTTGTGATGACCCGAACCTTGCGCTGAATCAGCACCTTCTTGCGTAGCAAGGTTTCTCAGTTCTGCCATAGTCATAATAGATGCTTCTTCAGCTGAAATATCCACACCTGCATCAGCCAGAGCACGCCAAACCTGATACTTACCCATGCCCATACCTGCCTCATGGGCTGCATTATGTTCTTCCGACGACGCGCGCGAACAATGCACACCTTGTCCGACTGTCGCAAAACAATTTTGACTTGTTTGCTCTAGATTAGAACATCGTTGTTCGTCATCACACATTACCGTAACCGCTACCGCAGATTCTGAATCCAGAAAGCCATCGGTTTCGAGTGAAGCGCTTAATTGCCGAAGTGCATCGTTATAAGACATGCCTGTTACTTTAGCTGCATCAAGCACTTTTTGACCATCTTGATTTAAGCCTTCAGCGCTTACTACACGATCAAAACAGTTAAGCCCTAATTCGATAGAAGGGTTTACATCAATTCCTACATACGCCGTTGGCGTGGTATATGCATACGCGCCTCCAACGCCAAGTGCTATAAGCACCGCACAAGCCGCTAGTGCAATTTTTGCTCGAATTGAAAATATAATGCCGAATTGCTTTTTGCTATGAGCATCGGCTCTAGCTTCAGCTCTTGCTTCGGTTTTAGCTTCAGTCTTGATTATGGGCACGTCTTTAGCTTTAGTTACAACCGTAGCATCGGCTATAACCGCGGCCTTAGCATCAACCGTATCTTTCGCTTCAGTATGCTGAATAACTTCTGCTCGTTTGGCTTCAATTGCCTGCAAGGTTTGCTTTTTAAGACGCTCGGGTGCCTTTATTTCATCGAAGACACTACTGAAGGCATCGCGCAATTGTTTGTCAGAATTATTCATCGCAACGCCTCCTGTAATTGTTTTTTACCCCGAGAAATCCATGAATACACAGTGCCCTCTGGTTCTCCAGTTATTTCGGAAATTTCTTTAGCAGTGTAGCCCTCATAAAGCGAAAGATACAATTCTGTTTTTGGAGGATCACCCAGCGAGTTAAGCGCATCAAGTATTTCTCTTAGTGCAGCGTTTGAGCTCTCGGCAACATCTGGCATTTCCCCACAACTATCTGAGTGATTTTCCAACGATTCATTCTTTGTTCGCTTCGCTTTTAAAACATCTTTACAAGCATTTATTGCTACGCGAATAAGCCATGCTTTTTTATGTTCCTCGCTGCGAAATTCACCATCATGTAGGGCATATTTCATAAAGGCATCTTGGAAAACATCTTCTGCTTCTGCTGGTGAAAGATACACAAGGCATGCACGCCACACCGTATCGCTGTAGACGCGCATTGCCATTTCTATGTCCGCTGAAGATCTCATTGCAGTTAAAGTTTATCTTCGTACTTTCTGTTACAAAGTTAATTTCGGCAGCTGTTTTGAATCTGCTTTTGTCTATTGACTAAAGTAATTTGTCAGGCTGTTTATCAGCGCTCACCAGCACCCATTGCTATAGTGACAATTTGCAGAGTGCTTATTACCAAAGTGATGAGCCTTTCCTTGATAGTGATTCGCGCCATTAAGATTACAATTGCGGTTGACGTGGTTATCGTAAATACCATCGCCGTTAGCATCAACATAGTGCGAACAGGTATCTGAACCTACTTTAGAACCAGCATTTTCATTGCCATTAACCTGGTCAATAGGAGTGTTTTGCATTACGCCCGAAATTGAACTGTTTTCAGCATTTGCTGCGTTTACTGCATGCGCAGGGGTAAGAGCGCATCCCGAAAGAACTGCCACGCAAAACAAAATCGCAGCACCTACCAGCATTGCAAGCATTACCTGATTTTTCTTTGCAGTCTTCATCGTAAGCCTCCTTCATATTCTTCGTGAATTTTCCTTTCACTTAGAACACGAATGGGAGGCTTATATCCTTGCAACTTTTTTAAATCGACAACAAGACGGCCTACGGCAGATTTAATCGTTTCGCGCCCTAAAACAGTAAAACCATTCAGGCTGCTGGAGAAGGAGAAATGGGGGCAGTTTTAGAATCCACCCCCTATGTTGCCGACGATTTAATTGAAGATATCCTTCCCAAAGAAGCTGTTCTCAGGGAATTTTGCGAATCTTAGTTATCACGCACGAGGCGCTTGAACAGCGCAACAAAGAGCACCGCACAAGCGACGGTCCACGCAAGGGTTATTGCCAGAGGAATCAACGCGTCACTCGTAAACAAAGTACCCTGCATCATAAGTTCTACCAGCGAATTCATACCGCCCGTTGGAGAGTATTGAACGATTTCGGCAATTTCCCCACCATACGCGCCAAATACTGGAGCCAAGGTAATCAAAATTACTGGCACCGCATAAAGCCCTGCAGTCATTTGGTCACGTGCAGCAAGTCCCAAAACCAACGAAAGCAAGATGATAGGAAGTGCCCCTAAAACACCCAAGCCCAAATAAGGCATCAACAGTGAAGCGTCTGCAACATCAGCAATGAAGAAACATACTGTTGCCACTACCAGCACCATAACCAGAGAAATTAACGCACGAGAAATAATAATCTGACCAGCACTCACATTAGCAAGCATAAGTGTGCGCAAAGTGTGCTTTTCCTTTTCTTCAGCAATGCCATATACCACCGCCATACTTACTACCATACCAATAGCCATGCAAAGCGCCGAAGAAAGCTCGAATTTCGCAAGAATCGCATCCACCGCTGGTCCTGCCGCATGAGGATCTGCGCCAACCGCAGCCACACCTACATCGCCCAACATATATCGGAATAAAGCCGTAAATCCAATGGGCATGAGCAAACACACCAACATGCTGGGGTTTTTAAACATATCGATGAAATCTTTTTGGCAGAGAGCCCCAATTTTTCTCATAGTTGCCTGCATTAGAACTCCCTCCCCGTTAGATCCAAGAATACTTCTTCTAAGTTAGGTTCATCCGAATGGATGGATAAACATTCGCCCGATTCCATCAATTCGCTTATTATCGCAGCACCTGCCGCATCTTTGGTAGTAGAAACTACCCCACGCGTTTTAGTGTGGATGGTTACTTGATTTCTGGCATGAGCAAGCTTCAGTTTATCGGGCGTATCACATGCCACAATATGACCTTCGTTCAAGATAGCTACTCGATCACATACACTAGCTGCCTCCGACATATCGTGCGTGGTCAGAAACACCGTGGTGCCAGCCGCTTTCAGTTCGCCAAGCATGCGATGCACTTCCGCACGAGCCGCAGGATCAAGCCCACTGGTTGGCTCATCCAAAAACAGCAACTCAGGCGAATGAATAAGTGCCGCCAAGAGCGCCGCACGCTGCCGCATACCTTTCGAGCAGTTTTTGATCAGCGTTTTGCGATCGTTACTCAACGCCATACGTTCAAGCAACGCAGGAATACCCTTAGGCGATACTCCGCGAACGTTTGCATAAAACTTCAAGTTGTCTTCGATAGAAAGCCGTTCGTAAAGAGCACTCGTATCTGACAAGATGCCAATACGCTCGTAATCAGCATCACTGGCATTTTCTATCGGACGGTGAAAAAGTTGGATACGCCCTCCGTCTTTTTTAAGTTGGCGGGTTAAAAGCTTAATCGTAGTTGTTTTACCTGCGCCCGAAGGGCCCAAGAAGCCAAATGCTTCACCACGCCGTACCGTAAAAGAAAGATTACTTAGTACTTGTTTATGTACCGCGCGAGGCCCTGAACCTATTTTGAAGGAGAGATTTACTCCCTCCATAGCCATTACTACACTCATTTTGTTACCTCTCATTTAGCTCAACGAGTCCTTAGCTCTTAGTCTCAGATTTACGATCCTCTGAGCGGTTTTCATCTTTTTTGCCAACAAGATAATCGACAACCGAGACAGCAATATCGGCAACGCCACTATCTTTCAGTAAGCTCATTAAAAATTGCGAACCCATTTTTACTCCTTTATTTCTTTTCGTTATTCCCTTTCGCGCTTCGCAAAGTTTTGCCTGCGCATCATTTAAGACACCGACAGTTTTTCAGATAAGCCTGGTCAAATACATAGTTTTGGTATGACAAGAGCAGCAAAGCCTACGAAAAGAGCACTGGGAATCACGACAGGAGCAACTAAGGTTTGATCGTGAGCCTTTAAGGACAAGGGCGTGTGATACCATTTCGCTTGATACATAATCCGCCTGACAAACTACACACAAGGACACTCGAATGACTTCAAATTCGCCCGACTACAACCCCATCGAAGAACTCATAAAAGGCGAATCCGACAAAGTATCCATATAGAATGTGGTCGCGAAACAAGCCGAGCAGCCCTTGTCGCAGTGCGCGCTTTCTATCAAAAGAAACGCTGTGCCTTTTACCTAGAATCCGACAAGGGCTTCGACCGCGATACGGTTCGTTCTTACTTGAAGTTTTTTGCTCGCTTGGCTGGTGGTAAGATAACCGCCAACGAAGCACTGAATCATTTCGGACTGAAAGAAAAAAGAAACACCTCGGTTTCAAAACTAACTCCCGAAGAACGCGCTTTAATGAATTTTGCACGCATGGCCTTATTTGAGCCCGAAGTTGTGTTTTGCGAACGACCCCTACTGGAATTAGGGCCCGATGCGCGATCGCTTTTTCTTAGCTGGATTGCAAGTGAAGCAGAAAAAGACACTATCTTTATTACGGTAGGCGAACCTCTTCGCGAAGCATTGCTTATGCCAGGCGATGCGTGGTGGGAAGAAGAAGGACGCTTCTTCCCCGCGCAAACAGTACAGGATGAAGCAGCTACTCAGAATGCAGTTACTTCGGACAAACAAGGCGAACCAAACGCCGCCAGCAACTCCGACCAAGAAACTGAAGACGAAGTCATTTTTGCAGGTGACGAAGTTCGCGTTTGTAAGGTACAGGCTAAATCGGGAACATCAACTCTTTTGTTTGATCCACGAGAAATTGATTTTATTGAAAGTCTTAACCGTCAAAACTACGTTTCGGTACGAGGAGAACTTTATCAAACTCCTTCTACCTTAGACGAACTTGAACGAGAACTTATTCGTTTTGGCTTCTTTAGATGTCACCGCTCCTACATTGTTAACGTACAACGCATTGCAAAAGTTGAACGTTTTACCCGTAACTCATTTAATCTTACGCTCTCAGATGTTGCGCACACCTCAATTCCACTAGCAAAGGGTCGCGCCGAAGAAATGCGGGCAACACTAGGGATGAAGTAGCATGAAAATTCGTGCCGTATTCGCAATAGCTTTCCACGAAATTCGCACGCTCGCCGCCAATCCTTCCATGGCCGCTACCGCATTTGTGCTTATTTTCTTTGCGCTGCTTTTTACCGACTTCTTCCATTTCTTTGAATGGTTTTCTGCGCCCTTTTTATGCCAGTTGGCTGTTTGCAGCATCGGCGGCATTGGAACCGTTTGCGTTTTAGCAGAAGAACGTGAACGCGGAGCAGAACGAGCTATTCTGGTAGCAGGTGCATCACGTACAAGCATCGCTGTCGGTAAAACGCTTGCCTGTATTGTTGTTAGTGAATTTGTTGCTCTCGTTTGCGCATTCGGAGTATTGCGCGACATTGCGCTTGCGTGCGAAACCGCCCTGTTTATTCTGTTTACAACCTTGCCTGTTGCCTTTGTGTCAGTAGCGCTGGGCATGCGTCTAAACGATCAACCGCGTGCCTCTTCTTGGGGAACCCCTATTCTCTTTATTGGTGTTATTGCGGCAGCCATGAAAACCGTATTAGATATTTCACCCTGGGCATTACCCACTGGCGCCGCGCCCGAACTAATTGATCGCTTCGTATTTGGCAATATGGCACCCACCGTATCGCCTACGATTACTTGCGTGATAGGGGCTGTGTATTGCTTGCTAGCTTTAGGAGTCCTTATTCAAAGTGTACGGAAACAGGATTCCAATGAAAGCACCCTGTCCAACAAGCAACTGAATCCGTCGTCGAAATCTACATCTTCATGATAGTGGCCAAAATACCAGTGTTTGAATCTAACCGTTTCGCGCACGTATTCGAAGTATTCGGTTAGCCGATCCGTTTTATAAGTAGGGTTTAGTCTGCCCTGAATTAAACTTGGCGCACAGTGGCTGATGATGTAATCCACTTGATTATCGCATTGCGTAAGCACGTCGTTTGCCTGCCGCAATTCTTCATCACTAGGTAACTCTTCTGGCCACCACGAAAGACCAGGCAAGCGCCATTCCTTATCATGAGAAGCTGCACCACCAAAGGCAAAGAACGTAGCACCTTCAAGCGAAAACACATTCCTACGCATAAGATGAATGATCTTTTCGGAAACGCGATGGATGTAACCACCATGCCATTCTTCGACAGGATAAGCATTCAGCAGTTCAAAATTTTCGTGATTACCGTCTACAAACAACGTAGTCCACGGTTTTTCATCAAGCCATTTCCGCCAATAACGCTCTTCAGGTTTGTTGTCCCATACCAAACCGAAATCTCCGCAGACAATGACGTAGTCATCTTTTTTAATGCGCACTCCTGCGCTTCGTAGCTCTTTCGAAGATAATTTATGGATATCAAAGCCGCCATGTATGTCGCCTGTTACATAGATCATTTTCCTTCAAGCTCCGTCATTGCAATCCTAAATCCTGCTGGTAAGCTTTTTAGTCTTCGTATTTCTACTTTACCTAGCTTTTACTCACATTTGTTCGATAAAAAAGAGAACGAAAGTGCACATAGCACTCATGCCAAACTTACATTAATTGCATATGCCACCCATGCGTAATTGTTTTATTCTTTGATTGAGATAAAACAATTCGAATCGAACTCCATCACCATCTAAGAAATGGACCCTCATGACTTTGCACGATGAAATACTTTCTTTTGAAGCTTTCAACGAGCAGGAAGAAAAGGACAAACAAATACTACTGGATGCTTTAGAAAACGACGCCGATTGTTTCAATCGCAGCGCCCAAGCTCATTTCACTTGTTCAGCATGGGTGGTTGATAAAGAGCGAGAAAACACCGTTATGGTATTCCATAACATTTATAAGTCATGGAGTTGGATTGGCGGACATGCCGATGGCTGTGAAGACTTACAAGCAGTTGCACTTCGCGAACTGCAAGAAGAAACAGGCATTGCGCACGCTCGCCTAGTTCCATGGAAAAAAGCTCCCGCAAGTCCCATCTTTTCACTCGAAGTGCTTACGGTCGATGGACACGAAAAACGCGGACAATACATAAGTTCACATTTACACCTCAATGTTACCTACTTAGTTGAAGCAGATAAACTGGAGCCTCTCCGCAAAAAGCCCGATGAAAATAGCGACGTAAAGTGGGTGCCCCTAAAGGATGTTATTTCTCTTTCAGATGAACCCTGGATCAGAGAACACATCTATGCAAAATTACTAGCAAAGCTACATCGATAAATAGCTTACTAATATAAAGTTTCTCTTACCGTTCAAGGCAAGAGCCTTATTGAAACTCACCTAAAAGTAAGTGCTCTTGAGTTTGAAAACCGCCTCCAGTGCCTTACAAATAAAGAACGCGATGAACTGACCACAGCCATGGAAAACATCATCGCGCTCTTAGAAAAATTTAGGTTATTCCTGCTTGTGGGACGCACTACGGAACACGTTTTTGCCCTATAAGCCTCTTTTTAATCTTGTTTATCCTCTTCCAATACTTCAGCAATAAGGCGAAGCAAGCTGCTGCGGTGGACAACGCCCACCAATTTACCTTCGTCTAGCACTGGCAGCAACTTCAAGCGCTTTTCAGCTAACAGCTTACAAGCTTCACCAAGATTGGTATCAGGAGAAACACCAATAACCTTTTTCGTAGCAACATCGGCAACCTGAATATCTTTCATGCGTGCAATTTGCTTACGAACATCTTCGTTATCAAGCTCTCGCAGCACAACAAATCCCGCAGTACCCATAATCAAACGAGATTCGTCACCAAAGAATCGCAAGATATCACTATTGGAAATAAATCCGCGAGCCATTCCCTTATTGTCAACGATTACCGCACCGCTTGCATTAGCTCCAGCAATTATTTTCGCAGCAGCACTCATGGGAGAATCGAGAGGAACAACTACAGGGTTCGTATCCATAACTTCCCCAACGGTTTGATACACATCGATCCCCTCCTTTTCCTGAGCTTGAGGTTTCGCCGCAGAAGGAACTACATCCGACTTCATATTACGAATAAAGAGTACAACAAGGAGCAAAGCGATAGCGCCAAGCACTAATACTGCCGTGAAAGACCAGTGGTAGCCATAAAAGATTCGTTCAAGCTCACTGCCATCTGGTGCCATAGAAGTTCCCAGGGCGCTGAACGACATAATAAGCGCGGTACCGAGTGAAGCACCTACCTGATTTACCGTATTGGTAGTAGCGGTAGCGTGCTGCACCAATTCATTTTTAAGTGAATTCACGCCCCACGTATTGATAGGAGTAAACAGAATCTGCAGCGAACCGCAGGTAACCATATTTGCTGCAACAACTAAAATCATCGAGCTATCAATTGCATAGAAGAACATTCCGATGCAGCCGATAAACAATGCCGCCACACCACCAAGCGCAACACCACGCACGCCATGTTGGTCGAAAATTTTACCACCAACCAAGCCAGCTACTGCACCGAGCAACGCACCAGGCAACGTAGCTAAACCGCTAATTGTTGCAGAGTATCCAAGAACATTCTGGATATAAAGCGGCATAATTACGCTCAAGCCAATAAGTATTGCCTGCAGCAAAGCGCACACAATAAACGCCATACGATAACGACGGCTATATAAAACCTCTAAACGAAGCATTGGCTCTTCGATTTTGAATTGACGCCGCACAAAAAGACCGACAAACACCAAGCCGACAATCATAAGCGCAATACATACTTCCACATGATCCGAAGAAGCAAAGGAAGACAATCCGTACAACAAGGAAGCTAAACCAATAGAAGAGAAAATGATCGAAAGCGCATCGGCAGAAGTACGGGGAAATCCTTCACGATTCTTTAATGCGCGAGCAGCGAACAGAATAATGAGCGCCGAAAATACAACCACGATGCAAAACAGCGCACGCCAACCGACCATATCAACAAGCAAGCCACCAAGAGTTGGGCCAATAGCAGGAGCAAAGCCAATAACTAAGCTGACCAGGCCCATTGCTTTACCACGACTTTCGCGCGGAAAAGTAAGCAGAATCAGCGACATAACCATAACCATCATGACGCCCGTAGCCATAGCCTGCATGATACGGCCAACTAACAGCACCGCGAAAATAGGTGCGATTGCCGCGACTAAACTGCCCGCCCCAAAAAGCGCCATACCGCCAATAAACAGCACACGTGTACTAAAGCGCCCCATAAACCATGCTGCCAGAGGAATTACCACCGCTTCTACCAGTGCATAAGCCGAAGTGAGCCATTGAACCGTTGTAGCATCTACGTTCAAGTGTTGCATGATAGAAGGCAAAGCAGGCGAAAGCAGCGTCTGATTCAAAACAACCAGAACCGCACCACAGAGCAGCACCATTACCATGTTTCTTTGTTCATTCGTTAAACCTAGGGGAGCCAATTGTTCTCGCTTTCAATATCGAATACGGATTAGCTTTGTCTCAACGTTTGTGGTGTATTTTCCTAATAAGCACCCTGTCTTGCCCAAGCGCGCAGAGTGAAATACACTTAGTTTCAAAACTTGACGATTATCAAGTTTATGGGACACTTGACGAATGTCAATAGACGATAATCAAAAGTAAGAAAATCTAAATATTTGAAGACAGGCAGGACTACGATCATGATCAGCAACGAAGATGCTCAATCACTCATTCAGGCTTCGTTTTACTTTAACGAGCTATTCAAGCGAACTATTGTGCCTGCTTCCCTGCCCGTTCCCGTTACTAAAACACAAATGGATATCCTAATGGCGCTCTATTCTGAAGGTCCAATGAATATGTCCACCCTCAGTGCGAAAGTCTATATTGCACCCGAACAAGCAACGCGCGCTATTCATGGACTTCGCGAAAATGATCTTATAGTAAGTGAACGCAGCGAAGAGAACCGCCGCATGGTAATTGCGCATCTTACCGATACTGCCATTCTTATGCTTGATGATCATGTACGCGAACTCAACATGACCCTCCAAGCTAATCTTGATGGACTAAGCGATGAGGAAATCAAGGAATTGGTCCAGGCAGCATCTACCGTCGTAAAGCTCTCTCAAAAAACGGGTATCAAATACGTAATGCCTAGACCAGTAAAAGCGTAACTATTTGTTGCGTCTTGCCATTTTCGCACGCTCTCCCCCGCATCGCTTTCGCAGCACAACTTTACATCATGCCGTAATAGGGGCGCTGAACAACAACGCTTTCAACCCATTTTGCTAGGGTAATAAAATCAAACACGGGCAAACCTGTTGCGCGCTGAATTGCAGCAGCATAGGGTGGCAAATCGCTGCATTCAAGCAGAATTGCGTCCACTTCGGGATGCTCTTCGCATATCTTTTTCGCAAGAGTACACAAATCATCTTCAAGTAAGCCATTATTTAAGGGACCCTTGCCCCAACGAATAGGCGCAAAGCTTTCCATATCGCCCACATTGACCACCACAATTTGTTCGGTAGTGGTATTAACATTTGCGAGGAATTCATCATTAATGCTCGCACCATCAGCAGCAAACACTGCAATTTTCCTATCAGAAGGAAGCCACGTTTTAATAGTAGCCAGCTGGCACAAGCTCGACATGAACACAGGCACGCCTACCGCAGCAGCAACATCTTTTTGAAAATGAGCAAAATATCCACAGGCGCCTATAATGGCGCGAACACCTTCGGCTTCAAGCTTTTTCGCAGCCGCTATTACCTGTTCTTTAATGTTAGGATCCCCCGCAAAGAGCTGCTCAATTTCGAACGAAACCATTTCATACAAAACAGGAAAATCATAGGTCGTAGCATTTACTACATTGCCAGGAACCTTGGGGTAATCCAGATCAACCGCAATAATGCCTAGCGCTTGACCGCTGGTATAACGAGGGGGAAGTTCAAAAATCCCACGGCGCGCAGCTTCATTTGTAATAGCGCCATATGCGCCTTTCCAAGATACCGACATGAACAACTCCTTTTTGTTCCTTAAAAAACTTGTTTCCTAAAGCAGCTATGTTTCCGAAAACAAAGTGGCTGGAACCATTTTGCAACAGCCCCAACCACTAACCAAAACTCAAACAATTCAACAGAGAAATTTAACTAGCCAGCCGATTTGAAACTCTTCGAAAAGATCGAATGACTTCAGCCTGCAAAAACGTTAAGCCTCTACGTATTCACCTTCATGCAAATATGCGAGTAGCTGATCCTTGTCCAAATGAGCAATGCCCAAATCTTCCAGAGTCAGACCCGTTGCCATGTAATCGGTCTTATTCATTACGCCGCCAAGAACAATCATAGAATCAATTACGGGCGTTGGAACGCCGAACTTTTTACCCAGTTCGTGATAGACATGGCAACCCACAGGAACATCTTCGGTTACATAACGATTCTTAATAGTGAAAGGACCCGTTGCGTATCCTACTTCCCATTCTTCTTCGAAAGGAACAATGCAACCTTCGCCCATGTATTCTTCACCCAAAACGCTCGTGCGCTGGAAGAATACTTCCTTCTTGAAAGGCTGAATGCCTACACCAATTGCTTCTGCCAGAGCAATTTCTTCGTTATAGAACTGGTACTGTACTTCGCTAATGGAAGGACAGAAAGAATGAGAATAAATGCTGTAATCGTGAATGTTCTTACCCAAAACCGTGCTGAAGTTTTCCATCGTAGAAACGCCCAGCACCGTACCTGGTACATGGATTACAGGATTTACGTTAGAAAAGCCGATGTCCAAAACGGTATCGCCACAAACAGCGCCATCGCCTTGGGTGATAGCATCAAAGCAGCCGAGAGCTTTAGAACTTTCTACGAAATCTTCCGTATCCTTTGCGGGAAGCGCAGCACCGCGCAGGGTAATGGCACGATATACCAAGCTGCAGGTAGGCTTCATTACGCCACCTTCAGTATCTACGCGCGTACCATAAGGGGCAGATGACCAGCCACCAATAATGACATCCTTGGTGCAGCCAGCTTCACGCATCATTTTGCGCAATTTCAGCGAACCATAGTTGTCAGGAATAATGTGAATAATCTGGCCATCTTCCAAATGAGGAATTAATTCCTTGAAGAAAATTTCGTGGGCCACAGAAGGAATGCCGACAATGATAAGCTTTGCGCCCTTTACGCACTCTGCCACAGAATTCGTTGCCAGCGCAAATTCACCTTTACCCATACGACGGAAGCCATACTTGGTCTGAGTTCCTGGTGCCTTATCCTGCAAGGTAATGCCTGTCTTCAAAACAGTGCCCAGCGTCTTTTCAAAGAATGGATCCA
>OLQE01000670.1_pt1 | contig 24337 bp, 20 predicted proteins | sample 1643161 | NCBI WGS metagenome assembly OLQE01 (sample SAMEA3136650, study PRJEB25190) | human gut metagenome | reverse complement strand
AAGTAGCGATTTACGTAGTAAATCAGCGGATTTCGAATGTTTGTAGAATTGCGGTCAAAAGGTTATTTGTATAAAAGACAGGGAGGAAGCAGACATGCTGAGAAGTGAAGAAGTAAGAAAGCTGGCACCGGAGATGGATCCTCTGCGCATGGGAATGGGCTGGAAGGTAAGTGATCTCTCGAAGCCTCAGGTTATGGTCGAGAGCTCCTATGGAGACAGCCATCCGGGGTCGGCACACCTGAATATTTTCGTGGAGGAAGCGGTAAAAGCAGTCAATGAAAATGGCGGAAAGGCTGCCAGATATTTTGCAACCGACATGTGCGATGGCATTGCGCAGGGGCATGATGGCATTAATTACTCCCTTGCACACCGCGATGCGATCACGAATCTGGTCGAGGCGCAGGCGAATGCGACTGTTTTTGATGGCGGGGTATTTATTGCAAGCTGTGATAAATCCATGCCGGCTATGCTTATGAGCATCGGTCGTTTAAAGGACATGAGCGCGATCGTAGTGACCGGCGGCGTCATGGAGGCGCATGAGCTGCCGAAAAAATATATTGTCGATGACCCGGCCTGCAAAATAAATGAATTACTCACGCTTGAGCAGATTGGTAAATTTGACGCATGGGAGAAGACCGGAGTCATACCGGAGGAGCAGTTGGATTATTACAAGCAGCATGCATGTCCGAGCTGCGGAGCATGCTCATTTATGGGAACTGCCTCGACTATGCAGATCATGGCAGAGGCGCTCGGACTTATGCTTCCGGGAACGGCCCTCATGCCGTCTACGGCGCCGGAACTGAAGGAGGCATCCTATCAGGCGGGAAAACAGCTGATGGATCTGATTTCAAAAGGAATAAAGACATCGGACATTGTCACAAAGGAAAGCTTTGAAAATGCAATCATGGTGCATGCAGCGATCTCAGGGTCAACAAATGCAACGATGCATCTTCCGGCGATTGCGCATGAATTCGGATTTGAAATCAGCGCAGACACCTTTGATAGATTGCACAGAGGTGCCCATTATTTGTTAAATATCCGCCCGTCAGGAGATTGGCCTGCACAGTACTTTTATTATGCAGGAGGTGTGCCGCGTGTCATGGAAGAGATCAAGAGCATGCTTCATCTGGATGTGATGACAGTGACAGGCAAGACTCTGGGCGAAAACCTGGAGGAACTTAAGAAAAACGGATTTTATGAGCACTGTGATGAGATCCTCCGTGAAAAATCAAAGCTGTTCGGAAGAAATATAGACCGGGAAGACATCATTCATTCCTTTGAGCATGCGAAGGGGACAAACGGAAGTATCGCGATCCTGAAAGGAAATCTGGCGCCGGAGGGCTGCGTGATCAAGCACACGGCATGTCCGGAAAATATGTTTCAGGCAGTGCTCCGTGCAAAGCCGTATGACAGCGAGGAGGCCTGCATCAGTGCCGTGCTGCATGGAGAGGTAAAGCCGGGAGATGCAGTATTTATCCGTTATGAAGGGCCAAGAGGAAGCGGCATGCCTGAGATGTTCTATACCGGTGAGGCAATCTGTGCCGATCCAAAGCTGGCATCGAGTGTGGCGCTGATTACGGACGGAAGATTTTCCGGAGCATCCAGAGGACCGGTGATCGGGCATGTGTCCCCGGAGGCGGCAGCAGGCGGACCGATTGCATTTGTGGAAGAGGGTGACCTGATCGAGCTGGATGTCCATAACAGGACGATATCTATCGTCGGCATAAAAGGAGAACGGAAAACGCCACAGGAGGTGGAGCGTGTTCTGGAAGAGCGGAAGAGCCGGTGGAAAGGGTTTGAAAGCAAGTATACACATGGACTCTTAAAGCTCTATGCGCAGCATGCCGTGAGTGCGATGAAGGGTGCTTACATGGAGTAGCAGTTTGCAGGTTGAGAAAGGAGATCAGACAAATGAATACGATGATTGAGAAATTAGCGGAAATGCTGGTAGTGCCGGTTGTGGTACTGGACGATGAAAAGGATGCAGAAAAGCTGGCCGATGCTTTGGTAAAGGGTGGACTGCCGTGCGCGGAGGTTACCTTCCGGACGGCTGCGGCAGAGGAATCCATCCGGATCATGAGCACAAAGTATCCGGATATGCTGGTTGGAGCAGGAACGGTACTGACCATTGAGCAGGTGGATAAGGCTGTGGCAGCGGGTGCAAAGTTTATCGTCAGCCCGGGATTTGATCCGGAAATCGTTGACTATTGTATCGAAAAAGAGATACCGGTCCTTCCGGGAGTGGTCACTCCTTCCGAGGCAATACAGGCGGTAAAGAGGGGCCTTGAGGTTGTGAAGTTTTTCCCAGCAGAGCAGTATGGCGGAGTGGCAACGATAAAGGCACTGGCAGCGCCGTTTACCATGCTGAAATTCATGCCGACCGGCGGCGTGAATGTGAAAAACCTGAAAGACTATCTGGGCTGCAGTAAGATCGTATGCTGCGGCGGAAGCTGGATGGTCAAGGGCGACATGATCAAGGCCGGTGAATTTGATAAAATTGCCGAGATGACAAAAGAAGCTGTTGAACTGGCGCACAGCATTCGAAAATAAAGGAGACTACGGATATGAACCTTAATTTAAAACCAAAGAGTGAATGTAAATATGATGCGGTTTCTCTTGGCGAGGTAATGCTTCGCCTGGATCCGGGTGAGGGAAGAATCCGGACTGCCAGAGCTTTTCGTGCGTGGGAAGGCGGCGGAGAATACAATGTAGTCCGCGGACTCAGAAAGTGCTTTAAAATGAACACAGGTGTGATCACTGCATTTGCCAATAATGAAGTAGGCATGCTGATGGAAGATTTTATCTGCCAGGGCGGTGTAGACACATCCCTGATCAAGTGGATGGACACAGACGGAATCGGACGCATCTGCAGAAACGGAATTAATTTTACAGAAAGAGGCTTTGGCATCCGCGGTGCAGTAGGATGTTCGGACCGGGCAAATACCGCGATATCAAAGGCAACACCGGAGGACTTTGATTTTGAGTATATATTCGGAACGCTTGGAGTCAGATGGCTGCATACGGGAGGCATTTATGCCGCAATTTCCGAGCAGACCTGCGAGACCGTGCTTGCAGCGATTAAGACCGCAAAGAAATACGGCACGGTAGTGTCCTATGACCTGAACTACCGGCCATCTATGTGGAGTGCGATCGGAGGCCAAAAAAAGGCACAACAGGTAAATAAAGAAATTGCAAAATATGTGGATGTCATGATTGGCAATGAGGAAGACTTTACGGCGTGTCTCGGTTTTGAGATCGAGGGAAATGATGCGGATTTAAAGGAACTGAATCTGGACGGTTACCGAAAGATGATCAATGAAGCGGCCAGAACCTATCCGAACTTTAAGGCAGTCGCGACGACACTTCGCACTGTCAAGACAGCAACGGTGAATGACTGGAGTGCGATCTGCTGGGCAGACGGAGAGATTTATAAGGCAAAGGATTACAAGGGTCTTGAAATCATGGACCGTGTAGGCGGAGGAGATTCCTTCGCATCCGGCCTGATATACGGACTCATGACGACGGAAAATGCAGAGCTTGCAGTCAACTATGGAGCAGCGCACGGAGCACTTGCCATGACGACGCCGGGAGACACGACGATGGCCAGCCTCAAAGAGGTCGAGGCGATCATGGGCGGAGCCGGAGCCAGAGTACAGAGATAAGATACATCTTTTTTACACATTTCCCGAAAAAAGATGTATAATTGACGCAGACCATGCATTGATCTGTCGGCTGATTTATGAGGTTAAGACAGTGGGCAGATGATGTTGGGGTCAATAAGTCATGCTTTTTCATGCAAGCATGAAACGCATGACCTTTTGACCCTTGTATCATCATCACCTTCAGAAAGGACTACACTGCTATGCCTCCGATTTCCAATGACTGGCTGGCTCCGCTCAAGCCGGAGTTCTCCAAACCATATTATGCAAAGCTTTATAAGACCATCAACGAAGAATACCGCACGCGGACGATTTATCCGCCTGCCGATGATATTTTCAATGCTTTCGCGTTTACACCGCTCTCCAGAGTCAAGGTCGTGATCCTAGGGCAGGACCCGTACCACGAGGAAGGGCAGGCACACGGCCTTTGCTTCTCCGTCAAGCCGGATGTGCAGATCCCGCCGTCCCTTGTCAACATTTATCAGGAACTGCACGAGGACTGTGGCTGCTACATTCCGAATAACGGCTGCCTGACTAAATGGGCCGATCAGGGTGTACTGCTTCTGAACACCGTGCTCACCGTGCGTGCGCATCAGGCAAACTCCCATAAAAATATTGGCTGGGAAGAATTTACCGACGCCGCAATCCGGATCTTAAATGACATTGATCGTCCGATCGTCTTCCTGCTCTGGGGCCGTCCTGCTCAGACGAAAAAGAGCATGCTCTCGAATCCGAATCACCTGATCCTCGAATCCCCGCATCCAAGTCCGCTTTCTGCGTACCGTGGCTTCTTCGGCAGCCGTCCGTTCAGTCGCGCAAATAAATTTCTGAAAGAACACGGTCTGGAGCCGATCGACTGGCAGATCGAAAATGTGTGAGCAAGGACAACAGCAAACATATTGACGTAAAAAAGGATCTGCTTGGCAGATCCTTTTTTTATCTTATCTTAGTAAAGCGGACATTCGCAATCCATCCCTGCAGCTCTGCTGACAGGGTCTAGCTCCGCTGCTTGCAGGATCATAAGGAATCCTCCCGTAAGCGGGTCTCTCCTTATGATATGCCATAACTGAATAGCTACTTTACAGCTGCGAATACCCATAGCTGTTTACGATCGCATCAATTTTCACCTTCTTCGCACAGAGCGGGCACTGATCCACATCGTAGGTCTGATAATTCGGAATATCATCCTTGCCGAAAATGTAGTTGATATCCATATCACAGACACGGTCACTCGCACTGAAGATCGCGGATACGCCTTCCATAATACCGCCGTAGTACTGAATACATTCCAGTGCACGCGCTACCGTCCGACCGGTCGTCGCGGATGCGAGCAACAGCAGGCAATGCTTTCCACGGATCATCATCTGCATATTGTCCCGGAAAATAAGCTGTCCTCCCGGGTTCATCTCCGGGGATACAACGTACATCGTCTGATGCTGGTTCAGCGACATGATCCCGGACTTCGTCAGCTCATCCGCCAGATATGCACCAATGACCTCACACCCATCCATACAGATAATCGTATCAATATACGTACTGGTACTGTATTTCCGCGCCAGCACCGAAGCGGCTGCCTCTGCCTCACTCTTTCTGGACTTCATGATCGTCATATCCACATAATAGTTAATATGCGAATGCGTCGTCGCGAAATGCCCCGGAATCACACGAATGATCGCATTTTTATTCACGTTTGAGTAAATCTTCGTTGCTCTGCTCTCCATACAGTTACCTCCCTTGATGTTCTTTTTTATTTGTTTATTGTTTATTATTTTTATTCTTTTTTACATGCGTTTTTATCTATTTTTTCTTTATTTCCTGCGTGCATGCGTTTTTATATTTACACTATACACATTCTTAGCATGTTTTTCAAGTATAATTTTATGATGATGATACAAGGGTCAAAAGGTATTTTGCCTCACTCCAACAACATCTCCACCGGCGACTCTGCAAGAGAAATCGCCCGTCCCTCGGCCGCCAGCTCTGCCTCCAGCTGCGGGAAGCGGCTGTTTACGCGTACAAAGACCGCCTTCTTATTATAAAAAGCAGTCTTTTCAAACGGGAACCGGATGACCTGCGGAAATGTAAAATCCACGCCAAGCTCCAAAATGCAAAGCTTCTTATTCAAGGTCGCCGTCAGCCACTTTTTGTAATGCTCCCACTGCGGAAGATAGCCGTTCTCCAGATAATCCGGGTTGGCGATCGTGTGAAAATTCAGCGGTGCACCACAGGTCGGGCAGACTGCGTATTTCGAAACCAACGCCTTGGCCGTACCAAAATCCGCTGTCTCATTCTGATCTGCCTGCTCCTGCCGAAGTCTCTCTGTATGCTTTCTATCCGATGAACCTTCTTTGTCCCCGGACGCAACGCCATGCAGGTCTTCCCAGGCCTGCAAAATCCGCTCCCGGATCGGTGCTGCCTCGATGATATGCTCCCTGCACTGCAGTTTACCTATACTGCCACACGGAGCTACGATCTGCTCCGGCTCAAGCTCAGACCGGTAAATCAAATCATCGGTATTTAACGTCACGGCAAAATACGGGCGCGTCCCGATCTGCCGGCGCAGCGCATTGTACGCCTGAATCACTGCATGATCGGATGGAAGCTTCGCATAAAAGCGGCTCTCCTCATACAGGGCCAGACACTCCTCCCTGCTTCCTTCCGGAACCTTCGCGGTAAATTCTCTCCCGATCCCGATGAGCACGATATCTGACTGTTCAATTGCTTCTGCTACTTGTTTATTCACGTTTCTTCTCCTTTTTCTGTGCTGTAAACATTCTTAATCTAAATCTCTAAAACGATCAGTCTCCGAGCAGATCCTTCAGAATCGCCTTCGCACTCTTATTCCGGTACCCGTCCGGATCACTCATGACCTTTTTCCCGGTAAGATCCCAGCGCATCTGCGCATAGTGGCTCAGGTAAGAGCTTCCCTTCGCACAATTCGGATATTTCTTATACCATGCCGGAAAATATTTTTTCATATAGTAGGTCGCCAGCTTCACTGCTTCGCTGTTCGCTCTTCCGGTCCTTGACGGTGTTCCGGAAAGCTGTACGCCCGGCGGCGACGCATGGAGCATCACCACACTTCCGTCGCTGCACGAGCCGACCACGATCCAGACATGGCCGCAGTCCTGACAGGTCGAGCTCATAATATCCCCGGCGCGGTAATTTCTCACTGCACCGCGCGCCGTATAGCTCCCCCAGCCCCGCGATGCAAAATTCTTCGCCATCTTCTGCGCAAGCATCACGTAGCCGGCCTTGCCATTTGTCGTATTTAGAATATTGTAGACACACCAGCCCACATAACCGGAACAGTCCAGACCATTCGCGATCTGATATTTCGTTGTCCGATAATCATAGGACGAGGTCTGCTTCTGAAAAAACTGCTTCCACTTCGGACTCACACCGATCGTTCTTGCCGCTGCCCCGGCTCCGGTATCTGCCTTATTCCAGCCTCCGCCCCATACATACATCGTCGACCCGACCGGCTTCAGCGCTGTCTGCAGAAGCTTTTTCAACGTGGATTTCGACGTCGCCGCGGCCTCCTGCGTCTCGGACTTTGGTACGGTTACTTTCACGACCTTGCTAAGTCTCGTGTACTGTGTCTTTCCCTTCGCCTTCCGGTATCCTCTGACCCGATAATAATAGGTCTTTCCTCTGTACAGCCCTGTCCGCACACAGCCCGTCCCTTTTAAGGTCCGCAGCAGCTTCCTTGCGCCGCCGGATGCATTTGTCCCATAAACCTGATAGCCGGTCAGACCGCTTCGCCTGTTCCAGCTCAACGTCACCGATCTCCCGTCCAGCTTCGCCTTTACCACCGGCGCAGTCTTTGAAAAGGATGCCGCCTGTACAGGAGCTGCCAGCAGCCATACAAGCAGCCAGATACCCACTGTCAAAATTAATACGCGACACCAGCCGGTGCCCCGGCTCCTACCGTACGTTCTCTTTGTGGATTCCGTCATATCTTTGCTTTTATCCTCCATACTATCTGTTTACTCATTGCTTTCTCTATTTTCCTGCACCGCAACACTTCTGTCAATGCCTTTTTCCGAATCGCCCCGAACTGTTACAGGAATATTTCACGTTCATGCAAAACCTTAATAATTTGTTTCGTTGTCGTTTTTCGCACGCTGTGATACACTAAAAACAGACAACCGATAACCAGAGGGGGAAATACACACATGAATTCACAATTTGAAGATTACGACTATGAGCGGGCCGCCGAGCTGCGCCGCCTGCGCCGTCAGAAGCGTCGGCGTAAGGTGATGATGATGCGGGCTGTCTTTTTTCTCGTCCTGCTTCTGATCGTGGCAGGCGGAGCCTTTGCCGTCTCCAGAATCGTGCTGAAAAAGGACAGCGGTACATCCGGCACTTCCGGAAGCGGCAAAAATGACACCGTTTCCAATGTCACAGTGACCGAAGCACCGCGTGAGACGGAAGCCGTCCCGGCCGCCACCGAGGCGGTACCGGCTGAGACAGAAGCACAGACAGCGGCCTCTGACCTGCAGTCCACGCTCGACCAGGCTGCCCTGCTCGCCGCCGGATATGATTATGACGGAGCGATCGCACTGCTTCAGCAGCTTCCGGATTACGCCGGCAACGCACAGGTGACGCAGGCCATCGCTGACTATGAGGCGACCAAGGCGACCTGTACCGCCGTTGATGTCACGACCATCCCGCACATCTTCTACCACTCACTCGTAAATAACACGGACGCTGCCTTCAATGTCTCCGTACTCGGGCAGAGTCAGGTAGACGGCATGAATGCCTGGATGACCACCGTCGAAGAGTTTGACAAGATCACGCAGCAGATGTACGACAACGGCTATGTATTTGTCCGCCTGCATGACCTTGTGACCGAGACGACCGATGCAGACGGCACCGTACACTTTTCACCGAACACGAGCCTGATGCTCCCGCCCGGGAAGAAGGCAGTCGTGCTCTCCGTTGACGACCTGAGCTATTATCATTCCTATGAGCCGGCCAGCTTTCCGGACAAGCTCGTACTCGACGAGAACGGCGATGTCAAGTGTCATTATGTCAAGCCGGACGGATCTGAAGAGATCGGCGACTTCGATGTCGTACCTCGCCTGAACACCTTCCTGAAGGAGCACCCGGACGGAGCCTACAGGGGCGCACGCGGCACGATCGCTCTGACCGGCTACAACGGCGTGTTCGGCTACCGCACCGACTCTGACTACCAGACGAAGCAGCATCTTACAGAAGACCAGCAGAAATGGCTCGATGAGCATCCGGACTTCGACTATGACGCCGACATCGCAGGTGCAAAGCAGATCGCAGAGGCATTAAAGGAAGAAGGATGGGATTTTGCCAGCCATACGTGGGGACATTTGAGCGTCACCGGAAAGACCGTTGACCAGCTGCGTACTGACAATGAAAAATGGATGGACAACGTAGCAGACATCGTCGGCGCTACCGACACAATCATCTTTGCCCACGGAAATGATATCGGCTCCTGGGAAGGCTACTCCTCCGACAACGAGGTCTACCAGTATTTCAAGGGTGCAGGCTACAATTTCTACTGCAACGTAGACGGTTCGCAGCCCTACTGGGTACAGATCACCGATCAGTATGTACGTCAGGGCCGCATTGACCTCGACGGTTACATGCTCTACCGCGCTTCCACCGGTCAGACGACCGTACTCGACAATATGTTCAAGGCATCCGAAGTCTTTGACCAGAGACGTCCGACCCCGGTCATCGCAAACGGTGAGTCGTGATCCGCTTTCACTGCTTACAGAATCATAAACTCAGCATTTTGGCTCTACACTGTCCTACAGTGCAGAGCCATTTTTCTCAATTTTTCTTCACATTCAGATAACTCCGCCCCGACAGTGTCTTATTTGTCGACAGCAGCACAATCAGAATCATACAGCCGATTCCGAATCCGACCCAGTCCAGGGCTGCCGTCAATATGAGCAGCATGATCCGCATAAATTTTACCGCATAGCCAAGCTCAAAATTCGGCTGTGTATAGTTTGCCACCGCTACAAATGCCATATACAGCATGACCTCGCTGTTGAACCAGCCGGAATTGACCGAAAATTCACCGAGCACGAGTCCGGCGAAAATGCTCAGGGGCGTGCTCAGCATATTCGGAGTATTCAGAGCCGCAAGACGCAGGCCGTCGATCACCAGCTCCAGGATGAGCAGCTGATACACGAGCGGGATATTCACGACATCCCGCACCGAAATAAACGAGAGTTCCGGCGGAATCCACTGCGGATTCTGCATCAGAAGTACAAACACCGGCGTCATAAATACCGTGAGCAGCAAAATGAGCACGCGGGTGAATTTCAGGTACAACGCCGTCCACGCCGGAAAATAATAATCGTTTGCCTCCTCGATCATATCAAAAATCGAGGTCGGAAGGATCATTGCGGAAGGCGCATTGTCCACGAGAATGACGACCTTCCCTTCCATCACACACGCCGCTGCCGTATCCGGACGCTCGGTAAATTTGAATTTCGGGAATGGGTTGTACCAGCGCGTACCGATCAGTGCCTCCGCCAGACTCTGCTGATTCATGCACAGATCCGGTGTCACGACCTCCTGTATTTTTCTTCGCAGATTTGCGACCAGCTCCGGCTTCGCCAGATTCTTCATATAGCAAAGCACCACATCCGACCGCGACGAAGTCCCTACCTCCAGCATCTCCATCACAAGCTGCGGATCCCGGATCCTCCGACGGATCAGTGCCGTGTCAAATACGATCGTCTCCACAAAGCCGTCTCGGGAGCCGCGCAGCGACTTATCCTGAGCAGGCTCCTCCACACTCCGAGCCGGATAAGTACGGCAATCCAGCACAATACAGGCTTCATATCCGTCGATAAAGAGTGCGATCGCCCCGGAGAGCACATTCCGCACGACCGTATCAAAATCATCGTAAATATCGACCTCCACATACGGCATGCAGCATCTGGAAAAGCCGGTCGCATCCTCCGGCATCTTTTCCTTCGTGATACCGAGCAGCTGCCCGAGGATCTTGACCATTGCCTCATCCTTGATCATCCCGTCCACGAAATAAAATGCCGCCTCTCTTTCTCCGATCTGAAGCTCCCGGCAGATCAGATCAAAGCTCTCCTTGATCGGAAGCAACGCAGACATCATCGCTTCATTTTGTTTCACATTGCTCCAAACTTGCTGCGATTCTACAGCCGCAGCGCCCCGCAGCTCATTCCGCATTCTTTTTTCTGATACCTGCCTGCCGTTTTTCGGTCCGCTATCCGCTTCCTTCCCCATACTTCTCTCCTCATCCACCCTTCCGGCGTTTTTATAGAGAAAGTATCCCCGAATTCTGCGGAACTTATACGAGACAATTTACTTTTTTCACAGGAACTGCTATCATAGAAACAGATTTCCACATATTACCTCGCGGAAAAGGAGATGCTTATGTCCGCTTTACGTGATTCTTTTATAAGGAGGAGTTATATGAAACACCAGGTAACCGCACAAAAAGCTCAAACGATACTCTCATTGCTCTTTATGCTTCTCGCAGTTTGCCTGCTGTCCGGCGTACCGGCACAGGCTGCCGGGATCTCGATGTCCGATGTCACGACCAGCTCCGGTGGCAAATTTGTAAAACGTGATGGAAAATGGATGTACCGCCAGAAGGACGGCTCCTACGCCAAAGACTGTCTGCTGAAAATCAATGGAAAGACATACTGTTTCTCCAAAAATGGCTACCGACAGTCTGGCTGGAAGAAACTTGAAGGGGATTATTATTACTTTGGAAAGCAGTCCGAGGGATACCTCTACCGGCTGCGCTGGCTGAAGCTCGGCAAGCAGACCTATTTTCTGAAAAAGAGCGGCAAACGTGCGACCGGCTGGCTGACCTGGCAGGGAAAAAAATATTACTTTAATCAGAAGGGACAGCGTCTGTCCGGCTGGCAGACGATCCAGAAGAAAAAATACTACCTTGGTACAGCATCTCAGGGCTATCTCTACCGCAATCGTCTGTTTACCTATAAGAAATATACCTTTTATCTGCAGAATAACGGCGCCGTCGCGACCGGCTGGAAAACCGTCTCCGGCAATCGCTACTACTTTCTGGCAAACGGGCGGGCTGTAACCGGAAAGCGCACCATCAACGGCGAAACCTGCTACTTCAACGCGAAGGGCATACTGCAGCATACCGGTGCGAACCTGAATATCGCTTCCAAATGTGCGATCCTGATCGACGCCAATACCGGCAAGGTGCTTTACTCCAAAAATGCAACGGAAAAGCATGCCAACGCCAGCACAACCAAGATCATGACCTGCATTCTGGCACTGGAAAACGCATCTTTAAATGACCGTGTATCCGTATCCGCCTATGCGGCCTCACAGGAACCGTCCAAACTGTACATGACTGCAGGCGATTCCTTTACCCTGAACGATCTGCTCTATTCGCTCATGCTGCCATCACACAACGACACGGCAGTCGCGATCGCCGAGCACGTCAGCGGTTCCACCTCCGCCTTTGCAAAAAAAATGAACGAAAAGGCAAAGCAGCTCGGCTGCACATCGACGCACTTTGTGACGCCGAATGGCCTCGATGCCGGACTGAACCACTATACAACTGCAAGGGATCTGGCAAAGATCGCTCAGTATGCATGGAAAAATGCCACCTTCCGCAAGATTGTCGGGACATCCGCCTGGCGTTTCTCCAGCAGGCAGGGCCACTCCTACTCCGTCGCCACGACCAACGCACTGCTTCGGACAATGAAAGGCGTCACCGGTATGAAGACCGGATTTACCAATAAAGCAGGCTATTGCTTCGTCGGTGTCGTAAAAGCAAAGAGCGGCAAACAGTATATCTCCGTCACCTTAGGCGCCGGAAGCAGCACGGCACGGTGGCAGGATGCGCGGACGCTGCTCGCCTATGCCTATAAACATTAATTGTTTCAGTCCTCCCACGGACGGATCCGATACTTCACACCAAGCTCATCACAAATCTTCTGACAGGCTGCCTCGTCCTCGTGAGAGATCGTCGTATCTACGGTCGTCATCACAACATGCGGAACGTATTTGGTACATTCTTTTGCAAACTGTAACATTGCAGAAAATGACTGATCGCCAAATTTGCTGCGCACAAGCTTATGATATTCCTCCGCATCCGGCGTGTTCAGGCTGATCGAAATGGTATCAACAAGTCCTGCAAGCTTCGGTGCGATATCCTCGCCGTTAATCAGGCTGCCAAGGCCGTTCGTATTGATCCTGACCGGCTTATGATAGTACTCCTTGATATAAGCTGCTCCACGAAGCAGCACATCAAGTGCCTCCGTCGGCTCTCCAAACCCACAGAACACGACCTCCTGATAGTGCTCCATCGTCGCTGCATCGATCTGCTGCAGTGCTCCTACGAGCTCTTCATAGGTCGTGTCATGCTCCAGCCACAGACTGTCCGATTCTTCCATATGATCCCGCGTCTGACGCAGGCAGAATGTACAGGCACACGGACATTTATTCGTCAGGTTGACATACAGATTACCATGCACCTCATATAAAATCGTCATTGCTTTCTTCATATTCTTCTCCTCTTTTCTAATCTGTCCCGCTATACTTTTTCTTATGCAGCGCAGGCGCCAAAGCGGATATCGCAATCCATTCCAGCAGCCATTCCCACTTCTTTGCTGCTCCTTAGCACACTGCCAGCCATGCAGCTGCCTTACCGCAACGTCCCGAGCACTTCCTCAAAGCAAACGCCGTCCGTCACCGGAATCTCCAGCTCAAGCGAGCGCTGAATACATTTTTTAACAAAGCGGGATGCTTTTTTCACTGACTCGTGGAACGGTACACCGTTGACTGCATCCGCTGCAATAATCGCCGTAAAAATATCGCCGGTACCGGAACGCTGTGTCCCGACCTTATGTGAGCGTAATACGTGCGGCTCTTCGCCCCGCTCATAACAGTAATTCGCGATAAAGTCTCCCTGGACAATACCCGTGATCACGATCTTCTTCGGGCCTTTCTCTGAGAGCTGCTCCGCCATGCGCGCGTACTCCTGCATCCGGAATTTCTCCCGGTACGGTGTGTCCGTCAGAATGCAGGCCTCCGTCACGTTCGGTGTCAGGATATCCGCATAGCCGACCAGCTTCTTCATCTCCGCACACATCTGCGGCGTATAAGTAGAATAGGTCTTGCCGTAATCACCCATCACCGGATCTACGATGATGCAGTTCTTCTCCGTCTTAAAATCCTGAAAGAACTGCTGGACGATCCGGATCTGCTCCTTTGATCCGAGAAAACCGGAGCAGATGCCGTCAAACTGAAGGCCGAGCTTTTTCCACTCCGCGATATACGGAGTCATCTTTTCGGTATAATCATCAAAGAAAAAGCTCTCAAACCCTGTATGATTTGACAGCACTGACGTCGGCAGCGGACAGCACTGCACCTTCAGCATAGAAATGACAGGAAGGGCGACTGCAATCGAACAGCGCCCAAATCCTGTGAAATCATTAATTAAAGCTATTTTTTTCTGATTGTTATGTGACATTTTATAATTCCTTATCCTTGAATATCAGGCATTTTTCTGAAACAGCCGCGGAAGCTTCGCCGCTTCAAACGCAAAGCCTGCTGCATAAAACAGAACCATTCCGAGCACACCTTCCATCGTCAGTCCCGGCACCTGTGCCAGACCGGAGGCCACACTTCCATATAAAACCGTTCCTGCTACCGTATAGCCAGCGATCATGATGATGATACCGACTACAGATGCCAGCAGCGTCCGCCACGAAGCCATGTGAACCGAACCGGACTTATCCTTGGAAAGCGCCGCGATGGCATAGCCCATGATGCCTTTGATAATCAGTGTCGGAAGAATCCACTGCGGATAACCGCTCAAAAGATCTGCCAGACACGAGCCGACGCCGCCTGCAAACGTCCCGATTGCTCTGCTGAAGAATACTCCGAACAGCAGAATACAGCAATTTCCAAGATGCATATAGCCAAGCGGAATCGGAATCTGAATTACCATTGTCGATACGCATACGACTGCAATCGCAAGTGCAGCCAGTGTGATCTGTTTTGCGTCCATTTTTTTCATATCAGTCTCTCCTCATCGTCAAATTCACTCAGCTAAGTATGGACGTATTATATGCAGAAACTGACATGAAATAAATAGCCATTTTTCTTCATTTTGACCAGACCAGTTAACCTTTTATCTGATATATTCCTCACTGCTCATTACCAGCGTATGTAGCGGCGCAAAGCTCTCCGCGAGCTTCCGGATTGCCTGCTCATTTTCCTGCGACTGACCGGAAATGCAGTCATAAAGAAAAATAACCGAATGTCCCTGATCGATCGCCTCCATCATTGTCGAGAGCACACAGCACTCCGCCACGACACCCGCAAGCACGACATGCTCAGCCGCTTTTGCCCGCTTGGCAAGCTCCGGGATCTTCATGGAAGAGTACACCGACTTCTCCAACACCGGATACTGCGCCGCATACGGCTGCAGATCATCTACAATCGCATTCAGCCACGGATCCGCATTGACGGCTGCATTTTCTACATTGTAATCCTTCCATGTCCCAACCGGGTTTTCCGGCGCGACAAAGCGCGTAAACACCGTATCGCCTGCTTTTTTTGCATCAAGCAGCGCACGAACCTTCCGGGTGACATCCGGCATCGACGGACACGCCCACTCCTGCCCCGGCAAATACACATTCTGCATATCAATCACAAGTAATAAATCTCTGTTCTTTTCCATCGTTCCTAAACACCTCCTGCTTTTATTCTACCCTACCTTTCCCGTTCGTGCAATGGCATCCTGTTGACTTTCCTCTGCCTGCATGGTAGGCTGTAATCAAATGATGCCAGGGTCAAAAGGTCAAAAAGCCGTTCATGCTTGCATGATAAGGCTTTTGAACTTCTTTACAATTACTCTCTCAGAAAGGATACCATATTGCTATGTCAAATACAGAAGCAACCACCGTAAAAATGCCTCATATCCAACTGGATGCTTCCATCCATGCAACCGCTGCAATTCTTCCCGGCGATCCGGCGCGGGTCGATGCGATCGCCGCGTTTCTCACGGATGTCCGCGAGGAAGGCTTCAACCGTGAATACAAAAGTATCACCGGCACCTACAAAGGCCGTCGGATTCTCGCCATTTCCACCGGGATGGGAGGGCCATCCACCGCGATCTGTGTCGAAGAGCTGGCTGATCTCGGTGTCACCGATCTGATCCGCATCGGCAGTTGTGGTGCGCTTCAGCGCGATTTAAGACTCGGCCAGCTCGTCATCTGCGACCGCGCAGTCTGCGATGACGGAACGAGCCAAACCTACCTTGATACATTTGCCTACGCAGCCCCAGAGCTTGCATATCTTTGGAAACCGGACCATAATGGCACTTCTTTTACAGACACAGATGCTGTCTCCACAGATGCCGATATCGCGGCAAGGCAGCGCCCGAACGCCATCTGCTGTGCACCTGCTGATTCGTCGCTCACCAACGCCTGCATTGCGATGGCTCAAAAACTCCGGCTTCCCTATGCAGTCGGCCCGACCCGCAGCCATGATGCACTCTATCTGAAGAAAAAACCGGAGCTTGATGCCTTTTATTCCACAAAGGGCGTTTTCGCCTCCGATATGGAGACTGCGTCTCTTTTTGCTGTCGGAGCAATCCGACACCTCCGCACCGCCAGCATTTTAAATACCGTCGTCGAATGGGAGGCTGACCTGCGCGATGGCATCTCCTCCTACAAGGATGGGGAAGCTGCCGCTGCACGTGGCGAACAGGACGAAATTTTACTGGCGCTTGAGACGCTCGCCGACATCCCCTGCTAAGGAGGTGGACAGTGCAAACGGAAACTGTTGATTTTAACAAAAAGAAACGGTATTTTTTTTACATCCTGATGTTCTTCATCTTTGGATGGTTTTTTTTCATGCAATTGTTTGGAACAGACGAACGGCATCTGGATCAGCCTTCCGGCTCCATTTTTTATACTGGAAGCTTTACCTGGGAGAAGCCGGACGGCAGCCGCGAAAGCATCAATGTTCCGGGCCGGTACGACGTCCCGGCAGGAACAACCATGGTGCTCTTTACACAGCTACCTTCCGACTTTTCAGCAACCTCGCTCGCGATCCGCTCCTCTTTGCAGGATATCCGCTTTTATATTGATGGCGTTCTCCGCGTCGAATACAGCACCGGAGGTACCCGTCTGTCCGGAAAGACCTCTGCCAGCCGGTACGTCTTCTGTCCCACCTCTGCCGCTGATGCCGGAAAGGAGCTTCGCATTGAGCTGACGACCCGAGCGCATCAGTATTCCGGTGTGGTAAATGATATTTATTGTGGCGATAAAGCTAACATCTGGCATACCATCTTTGACCGCTATGAGCTGGAAACGTTCATTGCCTTCTTTATCCTGTTTGCCGGACTGGCGACGATCCTGTTCAGCTTCGCACTCGGTGTCGTCTATAAAACAAGCTTTGATATGGAATACCTCGGCTGGTGTATGTTCATGGGCGCTACATGGATGCTCGGAGAATCGAAGCTGCGGCAAATATTCGTTTCAAACGCCTCTTCCTTAGGCGCATTGTGCTTCGTGATGATTCAGCTCGTCCCGGTGCCGATCCTTTTTTACGCGGACAGCATACAGCACAGACAGCATCATCGGCTCTACACATACCTCGGCGGCATCGCCGTACTAAATTTTGCCGTAAGCGCGCTTCTGCTCATCACCGGAACCGCCGATTATATCGAAACGCTTCCGGCAGGACTGTTTATCCTTGCTGCTGTGCTGCTCACAATATTTATAAATCTTGTGAAATACATGCATGCCAGCAAAAGCAAAGCGGATCGCCTGCTGCTGCTCGGCCTGCTCCTGGCGATCCTCTGCGTACTCATTGAATCCGTTTCTGTCTATTATGTCGTACTCATCTCCGGACTGTTCGTCAGCGCGGGCATGCTCATCTTGTTCTTCGTCAACATCATCCGCACCATAAAAAACGTGCAGAATATGGAACAACAACGCCGGGAAGCGGAAATTCTGCGCAGCCGACAGCAGACAGAAGACATGTACCTGCAGATGATTCAGACCCTTGCCGCCACGATCGAGGCCAAGGATGCCTACACCCGCGGCCACTCTTTGCGCGTAGCAGAGTATGCCGCACAGCTCGCCGGAGAGCTCGGCTGGACAGATACTGACATCAATAATCTGAAAAAAGCTGTCACCCTGCACGACATCGGTAAAATCGGTATCCCGGATCAGATATGGAACAAACCGACCAAGCTGACTGATGATGAATACGTCCTGGTCAGGAAGCATACCGTCATTGGCGCAGAAATCTTACACGATATCAAGTGGATCGACCATCTTTCGGAAATTGTCCGCAGCCACCATGAGCGCTATGATGGTTCCGGCTATCCGGACGGTCTTGTCGGCGAAGGAATTCCGATCCACGCACGGATTACAGCCATCGCAGACAGCTATGATGCGATGAACACCAGACACCTTTACCGGAACAGCCTGTCACCGGAAGCCATCCGCGAGGAATTTCTTAAAAATCGTGGCCGGCAGTTTGATCCGGAGCTGACAGATCTTTTCCTGCGGCTGATGGATGAACACCGTCTCTACAGCCCGTCAGCCCCTCTGTCCGCTGCCGATACCTCCGGACTTTCTGCCGTCGATTCCACAATCGGAAAATTCATTTCCGATGTGATGAGCACGATGAAATCGCAGGAGGACGCCGCCAGCTACGACTTTCTGACCCGACTGCCCATGCGTCACTTAGGTGAACGACTCGCGGCAGAATTCATGCAGGAGCACAGCGGCCATCTCGTTTTCATCGATATGGACAACCTGAAAAAGATCAATGACCTATACGGACACAAAGCCGGAGACCGCGCATTGAAGCTGCTCGGCGGACTGCTCGCAGATTATCACGAGGCCGCCGTTGCCTGCCGCCTGGGTGGAGACGAATTTCTGCTCTTTGTACCGGAGATCAGCCGGGAGCAGATTTCCCGGCAAATGCGTGGCTCTTTGCCCGATTCCATCAGCTCACAGCGGACGATGTGGAGGTGAACTGCGCTTCCCTCTCTGCCGGACTGTGCATGTGCACCAAGGGCGATTCCTTTGAAGAGTGCTATTCCAAAGCCGACAAGGCGCTCTATTATGTAAAGCAAAATGGCAAAAATCAGTTTTTCTTTTACCAGCAGATCAACCGACGCGATCTCGCCTCCGGCACCGGCAGGGATCTGGCTCTCGTAGCAAAATCGCTTCACGACACCGGCACTTATCTCGGCGCACTTGACCTCAATTACCGCGATTTCGCCCGTCAGTACGAATACATGCGCCAGCTGAGCGCACGCAGCGACTGTCGCTGCTACCTCGTCATGGTCACAATGGACATCGCCGTGGACACCCTCCCGCACATCGAGGCCATCGAGCACTCTCTTGCGTGCATGGAACAGGCCATCCGCCATACGATACGCCGCGTCGACATGTGCACCCGCTACAGCGCCATGCAATATCTCATCATCCTCTTTGAACCCGCAGAAGCTCAGATTCCAAAGGTCATGGAACGAGTCTTCACACAGTATTATCAGCTGTACGATGAGAAGAGCCTTGTGCCGCGGTATGAGTATCTGGCGATGACAAGCTAGTACATATTAGTCCGGTTAATTTTTATCTTCTGTCTTTTAGAAATGTTTATCTGCTTGATTTTTAGCGCCGGTCGATATTTGACCGGCGCTTTTTATGTAGTATTGAAAACTATATTATAAAGAAAAAGAAACAATTAAACATTGACATTAATATCCGAAAAGCGTATACTGTCAAATAGTTTGATAATCAAAATATGATCACAGGAGATACGATGTATGAAATCAGATAAAAAGAGATTAAATGCGCTTCAAATTGGAGAACTGATAGCTGAAAAACCAATTATACAAGGCGGAATGGGGGTTGGCGTGAGCCGCAGCAGCCTTGCCGGAGCAGTGGCCGCTGAAGGTGGTGTAGGAATCATCTCTACCGCACAGATTGGTTATGATGAAGACGGATTCGAACATAATCCGGCTGAATGTAATCGAATTGCTATAAGAAAACACATTGCCCATGCCAAAGAAATTGCAAAAGGTAAAGGTCTTGTTGGTGTGAATATTATGGTTGCACTGAAGCATTACAAAGAACATGTGCAGGAGGCTGTAAGTGCAGGTGCAGATGTTATCATCAGTGGCGCCGGACTTCCAATGAATCTTCCGGAGCTTATAGGAAAAAGCTCTGTTAAAATTGCTCCCATAGTTTCGTCCAGAAGAGCAACTCAGCTCATACTGAAAATGTGGGCTCATCGCTACGGGAGAACCGCTGATTTTATTGTAGTAGAGGGCCCAAAAGCAGGCGGTCATCTTGGCTTCTCCCGTGAACAGTTAGCAGATATGGAAAACCTTGATTATGATGCAGAAATCAAAGATATTATTTCATGTAAGAAAATATACGAGGAAATGTTTAATACCAAAATTCCGGTGATCGTTGCCGGTGGTATTTTTGACAGACAGGACATCGATCATGTAATCGAACTGGGGGCGGACGGTGTTCAGATTGCCAGCAGATTTGTTGCAACCGCAGAATGTGATGCTTCTGATGCCTATAAGCAGGCTTATATTGATGCCGGAAAAGAAGACATCCAGATTATACAGAGTCCGGTAGGAATGCCGGGAAGAGCCCTCAGAAATGATTTTATAAAAAATCTGGAGGTGGCCAGAATGTCTGTTAAAAAATGTTATAACTGTCTTGAAAAATGTGATCCGCGCACAGTACCGTATTGTATTACAAAAGCATTGATAGATGCGGTGAAAGGAGATATTAAAAACGGACTGATTTTTTGCGGTGAAAATGTAGATCGGATCTGTGAGATGACTACCGTTCACGATCTGATGGAAGAGCTCTGCTGATCAGTAACAGTAAAAAGCTTCATTCAGGCGTCGCTGCAACATTGCAATCCGTTCTGAATGAGGCTTTTATAAATATATAACCATTATAATTTTTCAACCACTACCCTGCATCGCTTCTTACAAAATGCAATTCCGCATGCAAGAATCTCATTCCGGCCTTCACCTTTCAGGTACTCCGCGTAGCGTCGATCCCGAATCTGCGCAAGTGCTCTCTCACATGCACTCTCCAGACCTGAAAATGTCTTCCAAAACGCTTATCCGTTATTATTTTACGATTAAAAATATTATATTGCAACGTTTTGTCAAATACTATTAACGAAGTATTTCAACAAAACGGAGGCTACTTATGATAAATATTCTTGATCGCATCACATCCTATCGCATAAAAAAAGGATGGACCGAGTATCAGCTCGCCGAGGAATCCGGCCTGACCCAGTCCACGATCTCCTCATGGTATCGCAAAAATCTCGTTCCATCCATCCCATCTCTGGAAAAAATCTGTCAGGCATTCGGAATCACCCTCGCCCAGTTCTTCTCCACCGACGAGACTTCCTTTTCCCTGACCCCGGTACAGCGCACCCTGCTCGAAGAAGCCGGACGGATGAGCGAGGAGCAGCAGCTTGCGCTGATTGCTTTTTTTAAGACGCTGTAGTATTTGTATTATTCATCCATGCACTCCACAAACAACCGGAACGCCGCCTTAAATCCCCGCACGAACCCCGCTTCCTGCCCGAGCTCAGCAAAGGCGACTGCCCGATTTTTAAGCAACTGATATTCCGGATCCGACAGTTCGAGCTTCAGCTCCTGCAGGTGAGTCTGAAGATCTGCCTGCAGGGACTGCTCGATGGCATCGTGGGAAGTGATCGATTCCATGCACTGGGAGTAAAGCGTTTTTATAGTAGATGATGTATTTTTTTGTAACAGAGACATTGGTGACAAATCCTTCCTTTTTCTGTATTTGGTATGTTTGATCTTTTGTCCCTTCTATTATAGCCAAACGGAATGACAGGATTTGTCACCATATATTTCTTTTTTAATGTGCTAATTTTCTTTCATCAGTGCACCACCTTCGGCTAATCTGTATTACTTTTCCATTTTAGCCGAACATTTCGTAAAGTAAAAAATTTTTCTCACATCATAGTCTTATTTACAAGTGCCGCCGTATTATTCCCGGCTCTGCCATCACTCGGAGTCTTTCCAATCGTAACCATATAGCGAGGATCATTTTTATACGTCAATTTATAATGCTTTCCATCACCCGAAATCGTTATTCCAAGCTCTTCCAGCTCCTGTCGCATAGAACCGCTTAAATTTTTATACCCCTTGAATATCGCCTTTACTTTCTTTTTGCGGTTTTCACTTAAATGCTGATATGAATTATTTTCCAAAAGATCTTCTAATATATCTGCACGTCGCGTTTTTTCTTCCGTATTTGCCAAAACCTCATCCAGAATGCTAAGAATCACATCCTTTATCTCATCTGGATAGAACTCTTCTTCCTCTCCCTGATAAATAATTGGCCTGGCATTTACCGTATTCACTCTGGCACGCAAAGCACTGTTTTCCAGCATCAGCGATTCATTTACTCTCGTAAGCTCTTCCAGCTTTTCCTGCATTTTTTTCAAATCATCATCGACGGCTTCATAAACCTGATCGATCTCTTCTTTCGCTTTCCGATATCTTAGCATCTGCTGATTCAGTCTGTCATTCAACACCGCTCCATTTACGCCATGCCATGTATAAAGGAGTTCTACCCTTTGAGCATTCCAATACTGAATCACATTCCTTATCACCTTCTCCAGACATCTCTCCCTGTCTCCATTCATGTTTTGACACAGAAAACGACTCGAAGCAATATTCTCAGACGGATAATAAATCGTTATCGAACCAAATTCTTCTTTCTGTGCACCACAAATCTCATTACACTCTTTACAGCTTTCCTGATCCTTTTCAATCAGGACATGCGCAGCCCCTTTCAGTCTGGAAGCCAGCCACTTTGCATCTACTGGCTCATGACCGTCTGATGTTCGTTTCACATAGACGACCGGCAATTGATATTCGTTTTCATGCTTTATCATATCAGAAAAAACATGCCTGTACTCATCCGTAACAGTCATCGGTGTACGCAAAACCGGTAAATCACGATCCTCTGCCAAATGACCGCCTTCTATTAACAGCGTGATAAAATGTGGTGTTGAGAATTTTCCATTCATCACCAACGCTTCTGCGCTATAAGTTCGGTCCAGACGAATCGCAATCCGTTTTTCTTCAAAATTCACCACATAATCCGTGTCCCATACCACTCCATCATCCGTGATTTTCTCATGCCGTACCGCCATGATTTGTTTCTCTGGATAGTCAACAAATTCCAGTGATAACTTATTATTTCCAAATTTTCCACTGTAGCTGCCATCCAAGCTTACATCTGGAACAATGTTCTCTTTGTATTTACTTGTGCAGTTCCATTCCAAAACCAGCTGGATAAATGCATCCTTTGTTAGGGTGGCGTTGAATTTTAAAATTGTTGAGAATAAGATCATTGGTAATGCTCCTGTGGTAATACTTATCTCACAGTTTAGATAGGATCATAGTGATAACTATTAACCATATATCTTTACATAGAGAATGCGCTTATCATAAGTAATAATAACATCAAACCAAAACGTGGCCAAAATTTCATCGTATTATTTACTTTTGGGCACATCATTAATCCAGCTGCAAAAACAATAGTTCCAGCAATAAAATCACCACTAAATATTCCACATATACCGCCAAAGCCATAAAAAATAGTATGCAGCCACATAATAAATTTAACAAATCCATTTGGATCATAAATTTGTTTAACACTCAACGATTGCCTAACTACTTGCTGTTTAAATGGAACTAAAATCTGCTTTAGTTCCATATTTATATTCTGAATAAATTGTTGGTATGTACTTTGTTGAATCAGTTCCACTTGTGGATTAGGCATCCTAACCGTCAAATCCTCATTTTTCATTTTATCTTGTATTTCCAAAATAACTCCTTCAGATTTATCCGTAACATGACCATTGCTATCAAGAATATTAGTATCAATTAAAGTTTTTACCATTTTAGCAAGTGAAGCTACACTAGCTACCATTTTCATTTCTTGTTTAGAATATATTTTCTTTCCCACGATATTTTTTAAGAAATTACCAAAGGTCTTCTTACTATTGACGAGCATCTCTAATTGATTAACTGCATCTGTAAACCATGTAGTATCTATATTTACTAATATTTCATAGAACAAATCACATCGTTCACTAACGGAATGGACTAAATAAGCATATGTCTCTACTTCATCTTGATATGCTTGCGCTTTTAAAAGATTACTTTTCGCTTTTTCTAAATTTGCAGAAGCCTCAGAAGCAGAAAAAATTCCAGTAATTGCAAAAATTGGTGCAGCAACTACACCCAATGCAGCTCCGCCTGCTAAACCTCCAACTGATATTCCTGCTCCCCCCAACAAAGAGCCACCTGCCAGTATATCCGCTGCCCCAACTGCCAATGCAGCACCTGAAGCCCCTCCAACTACGTCATTCGCATTAATTTTCTGAACACTAGTAACCATCGATTGCATTATTGTAAGTTCATTTTTATTAAATTTAGCAACTTCAAAAAGATCGCTAGAATCAGTATAATTTACAGGCTTTATTTGAGAAAAGCTTCTTACAAACCTTCTCATATTTCCTTGAAGAACCCTAGTCTTTTCTTTTGCCAATTCATCCATTGACCCTTGACATACTTTTTTAGCTTCTTGCGC
>OLQE01000669.1_pt1 | contig 24345 bp, 23 predicted proteins | sample 1643161 | NCBI WGS metagenome assembly OLQE01 (sample SAMEA3136650, study PRJEB25190) | human gut metagenome | reverse complement strand
AAAAAAAAAATGAGACAATTATTTTTACACCGGAGGAAATTCTGTATATAGAAAAGGTGGATAATAAGACATTTGTCTACACAGATGATAATGAAATTCAAGTAGAGATGTCATTATATTCAATCGAATTATTTCTAGACGATGAGAGTTATTTCCGCTGTAGCAAGTCGATGATTATCAATGTAAACAAGGTGGAAATGCTAAAAAGTATGCCGTCGAATAGGATTGATGCAACACTTGTCAGCGGTGAGCATATCATTATTTCCCGTACATACGCATCGGATTTTAGGAAGCTTCTGAAAGGAGAAATGGCATGAAAAAAAGTTATAAGAAAAAAGTATCCCTCTGGGAAAGGTATCTTACAAAGGAAATTGGAATCGAGTTTAAGGCATGTCTTTATTTTTTCGGAGTTCTTTTTTACTACTGTACATATCGGCTCTGCATTGGGGTGACTGTGGCAGAAATACTGCATATGGCGGAAATGATTTTTTTGACCTATGTAGTTGGGTATCTTCAGGTTTATGTACTTTGGAATTTTGATGAGTCAGATGAAATAAGCAAGAAGGAACTGCTTGGTATAATAATCTGCACAATAATATATACGGCAGTGTCATACATAGGAAAATGGTTTGATAGAAATTCTTATGTGACTTTGGGGTTCGCCGCCTATATTGTATTCGTATATATTTGTGTTTATCTGGTATATAAATGCAGGCGCAGAATTGATGACAAAATATTGAATTCTGATTTAAAATTATTTAAAACAAGGACAGATAATAAATAGTGCAACTTAGAGTTGAAAAAGTGTCACTGATGGGTACAGTTATTGTGCCCATCTTTTTTATGTACTATTCTATCATCAAACGGAGGTACATGAGAAATGAAAGATATGATAACGATTCAAAATTTAACAAAAACTTATGGAAAACACAGAGGTGTGGAGGATGTAACATTCTCGGTTCGGGAAGGCGAAATTTTTGGGTTCCTTGGACCGAACGGTGCCGGAAAATCAACGACTATTCGGTCAATGCTTGGATTGATAAAGTATGATCAGGGCGAAATAAGAATCAATGGTCTTGACAGCGTAAAGGACAGAGAAAAAATCCTCGCAGACATTGGCTATATGCCAAGTGAAGCATGGTTTTATCCGGGCATGAAAATCAGGGAAATACTGAAGTATTCGGCAGCAGTCAGAAAGGTTGATTGCACCGATGAAGCAGAAAAACTTTGCGACAGACTTCAGGTGGACGTAAAAAGAAAAATCAATGAGCTCTCACTTGGGAACAGGAAAAAGGTCAGCATCATCTGTGCAATGCAGCATAGACCAAAGCTTTTTGTTTTTGATGAACCGACCAGCGGACTTGATCCTCTGATGCAAAATGTTTTCTTTGAGTTGATTCAGGAGTATGTGAATGAGGGTGCGACCTGTATGCTTTCCACACACGTTTTATCGGAGGTGAGAAATCACTGTACTCGTGTGGCAATCATGAAGGAAGGAAAGTTGGTTGTCACAGATACCGTCGATAATCTTTTGAGCAGTCGGTCAAAGAGAATCAAAATGATACGGGATGGCGAAAAGCTTGACTATATCTATAAGGATAACCTAAACAATTTATACAAGGAACTGGAAGGACATCATATCGAGGATATTATCATCGAGGAACCGTCCATAGAAGAAGTATTTATGCACTATTATTTGAAGGAGGAAAAATAAATGCCGGTAATATTAAAAAACGAATGGAAATCGGGTTGGAAAAGTCTTTTGATATGGGCGTTTTCCGTGGGTGGAATGGGGCTCATCTGCATCATTTTATATAAGGGTATGGAAGATAGCATGGCAGAGAGTTTTGCAACAATGGGCACGTTTTCTGATGCTTTTGGAATGAGTACACTCAGTATAGCAACATTATATTTTGCCACAGAAATCGGAACGATTCATGCACTTGGAAGCAGTATGTTTGCAGCCTCCATCGCCACAGTAATTCTTTCAAAGGAAGAGGATGGGCATACTGCGGAATATACGTTTACACTTCCGGTTTCACGGGGCAAGGTAATAGCAATGAAGTTTTTTGCAGTGCTACTAAACCTTATTTGTTTTACATTTATTTGTGGCATGCTTTATGAAGTCGGGTTTGTTTTTCTTGGAGAAACGGATTTTGGAAGCATATTCACAGAGTGTATGTTTTTTCAGTTAATGATGAATATCGAAATTGCGGCTATTTGCTTTGTGATCTCTGCGGTAAGCAAAAAGAACAGGTTAGGAATTGGAATTTCAGTTGCCATGCTGCTGTATGTGTATGATTTGATGGCAAGAGTTGTTCCTGATTTAAAGGACGCTATCTTTATTTCGCCGTTTTCCTATTCAAATGCGACATCAATTTTTGCTGGAGAATCAAGGGATTGTGTTGCTTTGATTTTAGGGACGACAATGATTGTGATTATGACTGTGGGAGCTGGTATGATTTACGCAAAAAGGGATCTCGCTTCATAATGATTAGATTTTAGTTGCTTGTTTTCTGATTTTAAATAAGAAAAAATTGAGTTGTTTCTCTACTTTGCATAGGTAGTAAATATAAGTTCTGTGTTTATGATATTTTTATAGGACAATATGAAGTGCCCCACATTTATAAATAAGGGGTAAATTCTTTCAGTTTTATGCATATTCTGCATTTTATAGAATCGGGGATGTGAAAAAACTCGATTGAGTTTTTTTGCATCTCCCTTTTTGTACCTGTTGTGTATAAATGACTGAAATCATGCGCAAAGAAAGCGCACTTCCCCTACCCCATAGAAATCCTTTTTTTGAATCTATGCGGCAGTTCTGTTTCTCATCTTTTTTTTCTGATATTTATATAGATTGTGGCCTATCGCCACGAGTAAAACTTCCAGTTTGTCGATGATTGTCAACTGGGATAATGTCATAGGGCATTGTTCCGAAATTTTTTCATAACCCTCAAGAAAGTGGTCTTGATAGAATGCTTCGATTCATGCTATACTAAAACCAGTTTTAATATTAGAAATAGAAAGCTATTGCTGATTATATCGACTATTACAATAACAGCAGGATCCAAGCGAAAACAAAATGGATGCCTCCCTCTAAATTCAGGGAAGCATCCATGATGGAAGCTTAATTATTCAATTTTGAACCGGTGTCCAGAAAACCGGGTACATATCATTTCATAGAAAGCTCTTTTGCATTTTCACAGTCCAGCTGTAAATAATTTTTTCCGTCTTTTTGGAAAAGCATGCTGCTTTGTTCCATAAATACCCTCCTTGCTGCAAGTAATAAAACCATCTCTATATGGTGATATTCTCAGAATTTCATCTGTCTGCATATTCTGGCACCATTGACATAAATGTCATTTGCCAGTTCTGTAACAAGCCGCATATCCTGCCAGGTTTCACACTTATTCCCCATAAAAGTAATGTTATCAAAATGGACATCATGGACACGTACTTCTTCTGTCGGTGTCTGATACCCCCGGATCATGGAGACCGGGATATCTCCGTTCAGCACCTGGATATTATCAAAATAGATATCATTAATCTCTCCTTTGGCAAGCTGTTCCGTATATCTGCAAAGCAGAACCTTAATATCGAACAGTTTCTGTTCTGCCTGCTCTACTCTGATATTTTTATAATGTATATCATGAACATGGCCGCCATCTGCCTGATGGATGGAAATCGCCGCACCACCCATGTTTCCTTCATACTGGCAGTGTATAATATCACAATCCTCAAATACTAGGTCGTGGATTTCGCTCTGGAGGGCATAACCAAGCTCTATGGCATTACCGGGTTCTGCATTCCAGATCACGTTATTGTGAACACGCACTTTTGTTACGTCACGTACCGTTGACGGATCTTCAAACAATCTTTGGGATTTGATGCAGATACTGTCGTCTGTGGAACGGATAAAGCAATTTTTTACCTCTACGTCCTGGCTGCTCGTAATATCAATACCGTCTCCCGTTACAATCCTCGACATAATATTCATATCATCAATCACAACATGGTCACACGCCGCAGGAACTACATGCCAGGAAGGACCGTCTACAGCAGTAAAGCCTTTTAAGAGTACATTATTACACCACTTGGCATAGATAAAGAAACGGTGTGCATTACTGTCCGGCAGATGCCAGCAGGCTCCGTTGATAATTCCGTTTCCTACAATGGAAATATTGTCACAATGGTCTGCGTATACACAACCTGATACAACAGCACCTTCCTCTATGTAAACCGTATCATTGGACTTTAAGGTAAGAACTCCTACATTATATACCTTGCCCTTTTCAAAGCAAATGGTGGTATCTGCCGGCTTCTCAATCCTGTGCGAGCAAAGCACAAACAATGCATCATGAAGACCACCATCTGTCTCTACAGTAAACTTTCTCGGTTCATCAAGATGGATATGGACTGTTTCTCCTTTTACAAAAGGAACTATGCCAAAGCTGGACGGACGGATTTCAAGTTTTTCATATGGTGTATGGATTGAAATCTCCAGATCATACGCTTCGTTATCTACTACTACAACATAGTCAAACGAATCTGTATGGTATACCACACGCTCTGTTCCGTTGCAGGTAACACTGTATTTTGTTGATTTTTCCAATTCATCTACAGATTTTAAAATAAATCTTGGTTCCTTGACCGGGTCCGGATTAGGATAATAAATCAAATCATTTTCAAAATCCTTCATATCTCTTTTCTCCTCGCTCCATCATAATATGATTCATACTGCCTATAATCAATTACCAGAGCTATTATTTAATTCTTCGTTAATCTCTTTGAGAATCTGGTCACCACCCTGATTCTTCCATTTTTTTCAGGTTAGCCCATTTTGCCTGCATGGTTTCTGTCTGACCACTATATGCATTGTAAACCGGTATATATTTATCATTTACCAATGGATTACCGCCAACCAGAAGTGACACAAGTCTCGGAAGCTGACTTTTTTGCATTCCAGTGAGAACACCATATCTGGAGTACGTTCAAAAAATCCTATATCACGCCGCCAGCTTGTGCCGCATTTGCAGTGGAACAGACCAATGAACTGCTGCTTCATTTTACGTCCGCAGTTCGGACAGATTCGCTTGCTGGCTCTCATAAAAGTTTACTGGAGCTTGGCAACAATTTCATCGGCGGACATACCGCTGGCAAGCAGCTTTTTCAATACGGATTCTGCTTCAGCCTTTTTGGATTCTTCTGCGGCCTTTTTTTCGGCAGCAACCTTTTTTGCCTCTGCTTTAGAAAGTTCCTTTGCTGCAACCTTCAAAGCAGATTTTTTACTTTTCAACTGTTCCTTCAGTGTGCTAATGTTGTCAGACAGTGCGGCAATCTCGGTTTCAATTTGTTCCTTGGCTGCGGTCTTTTCAGCAACAATAGCCGCATAGTCAATATTTGCTTTCTTGGTACGCATTGCATTCTTGCTTCCTTTTGGTCTAGCCATAATAGTCCCTCCATCTAGTATTGGACTTTAGCTAATATAAGTATATTCTTTCTGTCTCGAAATGGCAATACTTTCTTAGACAACAAGAGCGGAGCCTTTTGCAAGGCCCCGCTCTTATTCATAGAGAAAACCATAAGCTATGCTTGTGGAAGAAAAGAGCCGTAGCGTTGAAACGGTAGAAAAAGAACCTCCTTTTGCTATAATTAGAAGCGGGTAACGCCAACCGCATACGAAAGCAAAAGGAGGTTCAACCCATATGAACGAGAAGAGTTTATCACATACGAGCTGGAATTGCAAATATCATATTGTGCTAGTACCAAAGTATCGTAGAAAAACAATCTATGGAAAACTGAGAAAAGATATCGGTAAGATATTGAGAATGCTTTGCGATTATAAGCATGCGGAAAATGGGAGCGGTGATATTTCCCGCCGCATCCGGCTGTTTACATGGACGAAAGGGCAGTCTCCCTACGCCATCATCGTCACCTGTTCGGATTCGCGGTTCATCCCGGAGAACATCTTCTCGGCGGGCATCGGGGAACTGTTCGTCATCCGGCTGGCGGGCAATGTCATCGACGACCACCAGCTCGGCAGCATTGAGTACGCCGCCGGGCATCTGGGGCGTCGGCTGGTCGTGGTGCTGGGCCACACCCACTGCGGGGCTGTGGATGCCGCCATCCACCACGAGCCGGAAGGCTACATCAAATACATCACCGACGAGATCAAGAAGGCCATCGGGGACGAAACGGACCCTTACAAGGCCAGCTGCCTCAACGTGCGCCACAGCGTGCGGGAGATCGAAAAGAGCCTGTGCATCCACCACATTGAGGAAGAAACGGGTCTGCGGGTCGTCGGGGCGATGTACCACATCGAAGATGGCAGCGCAGAGTTTTTGTAAAAAAGGAATTGCGAAAGGGTGATGCCAAGGCCGGAACAGATTTTTTCAATGGACGCCAGATTCGGCTGTAAGGATGCACGGACTGGCAATGTGACAGTGCAGAGAGATTGAACAGCCAAAACAAGCAAGGGGAAGGCCCGCCGACTTCCCCTTGCTTGTTTTTTGCGGATGGAGTATATTGACCCTGAAACCAAAACAGCGGAGGGGAAGAAAATGGTACAGGTAGACCTTATCACGGGCTTTCTGGGCGCAGGAAAGACGACCTTTTTGCGCAAGTACGCGGCATATCTGGTGGCGCAGGGGCACAGCGTCTGCATCTTGGAGAACGACTTCGGTGCGGTAAACGTAGACGCCATGCTGGTGCAGGACCTGCTGGGCGAGCGGTGCGAGATCGAGACCATCAGCGGCGGGTGCGACTGCCGTCAGGCCAGCTGCGAAAAGCTCCACTTCGACGAGCATAGGGCCTTTGGTTCGGCCTACTTTTTGGAGCTGGGCCTCTCGTGCCAGCAGCTCGAACAGAATATCCCGGCCCTCTTCACCGACCCCGCGTGCGGCCATGTACTGCGGGCGAAAGGCTTCGTACAGGACGAGAACGGCTGGGTGGAGCTGAACGCCACCGCCGACAGCCTGACGGCAAACGCTATCCCCAAGGGGCATCGTGATCGGGGAGGGGCTGGAGAAAGAACGGATTGAGGTGAGATTAAAGGGGTAAGGCGGATCCCCCGTATATCGTTGTACCTTTCCATAAATAGCTTGTCTCCCGCCCAAAGTAGGCGTATAATAGGGGAAAAGAAACGCTAAAGGAGAATCCCCTATGAACGACACCGCATTGCGCAAACCGACTGCCCGGCGGGTGGTGGGCATGGTGGCGGGCATCGTCATCATCGCCCTTGGCATTGCGCTTTTCAAGCAGTCCCACCTCGGCAACGACTCCATCAGCGCCCTGAACATGCGGCTGGCGGAGCTGCTCGGCATCTCGCTGGGCATCCAGAACCTGTGCACGAACATCCTGTTTTTCCTGCTGGAATTCTGGTTCGGGCGCAAGTACATCGGCCTTGGCACCTTCGTCAACGGCATCTGCATCGGGTACATCGTCACGGCGTTCTATGACCCCATTCACGCCCACTTCGGCGACGCGCCGTCGCTGGCGGTGCAGTTGGCGTGGGTCATCGCGGCGGTGCTGGTCACGGCGCTGGGCGCTTCGCTCTACCAGACCGCCGACCTCGGCATCGCGCCCTACGATTACCTTTCCCTCGGTCTGCGGGACTACACACCCTGCCCGTACTTCGGGTGCCGCATCTTCACCGATGCGCTCAGCGCCCTGCTGTGCTGGCTGCTGGGTGGCCTTGTGGGCCTTGGCACCTTGATCTGTGCGTTCTGCCTTGGGCCTTTCATCCAGTTCTTCGATCGGACGTTCTCCCAGAAGGTGCTGCAATACAAACCGAACAATTGAGAAACCCCGCGGCGTCAAATCATACGCTGCGGGGGTCTTTTTTATTTATAAGAAAAACCACAAGCTAAGCTTGTGGAGGAATAGAGCCGTAGCATTGATACGGTAGAAAAAGAACCTCCTTTTGCTATAATAGAAGCGGGTAACGCCAACCGCATACTTAAAGCAAAAGGAGGTTCATCCATATGGACGAGAAAAGTTTATCACATACGAGCTGGAATTGCAAATACCATATTGTACTTGTACCGAAATATCGCAGAAAAGTGATATACGGAAAACTGAGAAAAGATATCGGTAAGATATTGAGAATGCTTTGCGATTATAAGCATGTAGAAATCATAGAAGCACACGCTATGCCAGACCATATTCACATGCTTTTATCCATACCGCCGAAACTTGCCGTTGCTGATTTCATGGGATATCTCAAAGGAAAGAGTACACTCATGATATTCGAGCGTCACGCCAATATGAAGTACAAGTATGGGAGAAGAGTGTTCTGGACAAAAGGATATTATGTAAATACAGTAGGCGGCAACGAAGCCAAAATCCGCAAGTACATTCGAGATCAGGAAGCTGATGACCAGATGTGTGATCAGCTGAGTTTCAAGGAATATGAAGATCCGTTCAAGAATGTAGCTGACTTCGATGATGACGATTCGCCAGAAGTGCCTACAGATACTATGAAAAAGTAAGAGCGACGTCAGTGTGCGGTTGACGTCGCTCATTGTGCGCCTTTAGGCGCGGCTGGTATTGTGGCCCCTATGGGGCCGTTTTGCAAACCCCGCGTTTTCACGCGGGGTTATGATTGCTGCCGTTAAGCAGAAAATGAAAATGAAGGAGATTTATCTTTCAAAACCGCCTGTGGACTGCTGCGGCGATGGGGAGCCATAACAAACCCATCAGACAGGCTTTGGAAGAAGTAAATAGGGATGTGAGAAATGCACTGTCACAGGTTGATGCCGATTCCAAGGATCACGAATAGGATCGCCAGACAGATGCAGCTTAACATTTATCTGGAGATGGCCCAAGGATAAAATAGAAGCAGTATTAAAGCGAGCCGCTCACTGTGCTGGTTTCCAGCATGGTGAGCGGCTTTTTACTACAAATATGAGGAATCGAAGAAGTCTTTTAGTGTGATTCCCAAACCCAGACAGATTCTTTCAATCGTCTCTACGCTCAACTGGCCTCCCCGACGAGCAGTGGTTTGGATTCAGGCACAGTTTCTTCAGGTAAAAGGTCTGCAGATGCTGTTGCATACGATTACGATGGTACAGCGCAGACTCAACAAGTCATTAAAAGTAGAAGGAATTCTTCTTTCTATGGTTGATATGCGATCCAATTATACAAAGGATATCTTTGCTGCAGTCAAAGAAACATATGCAGACACACTTGGAATATTTGAAACTTATATTCCAATGTCGGTGAAAGCATCTGAAATCAGCGCAGAAGGAATCAGTATTTATGCGCACTGTCCAAACAGCAAAGTTGCAAAAGCATATGAAGCACTGACACAGGAGGTACTTGCGAAATGAAAGAAAGAGTTGGTCAGAAAATAAAATTAACGAATTATGAAGCACTGCTTGGAGTAAGTAATGAAGAATCTGCAGTAGATGTAAGCATTCGTGATATCCACAGTTTTGAAAATTATCCGTTCAAGGTAGTTGATGATGATAAGATGGCAGAACTGGTTGAAAGCATTAAAGTTCCGTCGTCAGTTCTTTGGTGTACGCAGTGAAAAAACTTCTGCATCCAAAAAAGAGGAAGCTGAAAAGAAAACCATTCAGGTAAAAGGTTATACTGCCCAGCGTAAGAAGAAAGCTACACGTGAAGAACTCTATGCAAATCTTCCAGTCCGTGAAATCTTATGCACAGTACCAACAGAAGACCGCCAATGCGACTGGTGTAAGGTCGAGATGATTTCTCTTAATGCACCTACATTTGTAAGAGAGGAACTTCGTATTACGCCTGCTAAGGTGGAACGAATCCGCTACATGCAGGAAGTGTTGATCTGTCCTGAATGTAAGAAAGATAATGACGGCTCTTTTAAAAAAGCTGCGGCTCCTTCTGCTCTGATTCCACATAGTCCTGCATCTGCATCCTCTGTTGCATATGCCATGTTCCATAAATGTTTTATGGGACTTCCATACTATAGACAGGAATCTCTTCTTGACCAGTTAGGAGCAAAAATTCCGAGAGAAACTTTGGCAAACTGGTGCATTATTGCCAGCAGAGACTATCTATACCCTATTTATGAAATGCTTCACAATGAAGTGATCCATCGCGATATTATTCATGCTGATGAAACGGTTTGTCAGGTATTGCGTGAAGATGGTAAGGCTGCACAATCTACTTCCTATATGTGGATTTATAAATCCGGTTCTGATGGACTGCCCGGAATCGTAATGTACGAGTATCAGCCTGGAAGAAGCGGCGATTATCCAAAACATTTCCTGAAAGGATTCCACGGGTTGCTCCAGTGTGACTGTTATCAGGGCTATAACAAAGTAGAAGATGTCCTTCTTATCTGTTGCATGGCTCACTGCAGAAGGAAGTTTTATGAAGCACTTCCTTCTGAAAGGAAGAAAAGCATAAAACTTCTTGATATCAACTCACCAGAAGCTCTAAAGGAACCAGAGATTCCAAAGGAAGACCTGAACAAATACATTCCAGCAGAAATAGGGGTTGCTTATTGCAATAAACTATTCTACCTGGAACGTACATTTAAAGATCTGGCACCCGATGAGCGAAAAGCCAAAAGGTTAGAGCAGGAAGTTCCTATCTGGGACGCATTCCTGACGTGGGTTTCCGGATTAAATCCAACCAAGGGAAGTAAGTTGGAAAAGGCGGTGAACTATGCCCAAAATCATGCGGATAGTTTACAAGCATACTTACAAGATGGTCGCTGTGAACTTTCTAATAATGCAGCGGAGCGATGTGCAAAAAGCTACGCTATTGGAAGAAAGAATTCACTCTTCCATACATCTGTCGATGGTGCAAATGCAAGCGCCATCATCTATAGTCTCGTAGAGACAGCAAAAGCAAACAACCTAAATGTGTTCCAATATATCTACACGTTATTGCTGTACATGCCGGGCTGTAAAAATGGGTCCGTAGGCATAGAACATCTTTTACCGTGGAGTGATTTTATAAAAGAACACTGTACAGGTTTAATAGATGTAGAAACTGTGACTGTGGAAAATCACCCACAGTTGCCAGCTTAGCATACAATTAAAACACAAAGCAATGAGTAATTCTATACGGTATGTTATTCATCGCTTACTTGTTTTGTGATGGTTTTTCTTAAAAGATCTATGATTTCAGTCGGCGGTGACTCTTTAAAGATCATTCGCCAGGATTTCAGCAGGTTTTGCCGATTGATAACAGAGATATGATAAGTGTACATTGGATATAATTTATTTCCAAGTAATGAGTGTATGGCTGCAATGGCCAGTGCCTGTCCGAATTCAAAAAGAGGCTGGCCGTAAATGAGCTTTACCGGACCGTTGGATGCCATGTTGACGGCAATCTCATAGTCCAGATCCATAGTACATATTGCAATATCTGACCGGTTGAGTGAATCAAGTGCTTTCAAAGCGGAAATAGCAGGTGATTCCCAGGATATATACATCATATCTGTTGCCGGATATTGATGGACAAGGCCGACAACAGAATCGTAAATACTGGAAAAATCATCTATTCTGTAGATGAGAGTATTGATATTTGGATAGCTGTCTTCCAGAATACTGGCGATCATGCTGCAACGTTCTGCGTTTTGGTAAAATGATTCGAATGTACTTGCTAATAATGCAACAGTAGAAAGGTTGTTGCTCGTCATATATTCTCCGATAGAATACGCGATAGAATATGCAATTGTATTTTCCGGGCAGAGAATCCTGTAGCAGCAGTTGGTAATTGGCAGGTTATCCGGCAAATAAGATCCCAGTAAAAAGAGTCTTGTTTTGCTGGAGACTATTTTATCGAGCGTATCTCTGAGGTATTCTGTATCGGACGGATAGACAAAGATGATATCAATATCCATTGCAAGCAATCCTTCGAGCTGCTTTTTTTGCAGTTCAGGACTGTTATTTGCATCGGTAACAGCAGTAAGAGAAATATTTAACGGCTGGAAGATGCTTCGGATTCCGTTTTCTACATATTTCATGAAGGAACGTCCTGTATAGTGAAAGGAGACGGCTGCTGTGTAATGACGTTTCGTTCTCTGGAGATTTTCTTTGTCAGCTTTTGATAAAACCAGTTCTGAAATAACAGGCAATGTGTGACCATCCGCATCTTTTATGATATTGGAAATAGAAGAAAGATGGCGGGTGACCGGTGATATATGATGAATCTCAGGCTTGTTCTCAGAACCGGACTGGAGTGTCTGCAGTAGTTTTTCGAGTGTTTCAGTCAGGTGATCGTAATTGTAATCGACGGTAGTGATGGGCGGAGAAAACAGAGACGACATTTCCTGCAGATTATATCCGATCAGAGAAACTTTATTTGTATAATCAAAATCAATGGAATTAAAAAAAGGCAATGCATTTTCCAGTACTTCAAGAGAATCAAAGGAAACCACAGAAGAAGAGTATGAATCAAAATGGGTTTTGCTTATATTCTCAATAATATCAAGGTGATTCCTGTATTCCATTGGTTTGAAATCAATCTTCTGTTCCGGAGCAAGCGTATCAAAATAAGTTTTCATTCCTGAAAACATAAATGCATTTTCGGAGTGCTGTCTGTTATAAAAAAAGATTACCCGGTTGTGACCTGTATTAGCCAGGTGGCGGGCAAGGTTCTGATAGCTTGTTTCTATGTCATTGACGATCATGGGAAAATTTGAGGAAAATAAATGGTCAGATATTATGATGCATGGAATATTTTCTTCCTCAATATTTTTCAGCAACGGAATCGGAGAATTGTTGATTATTATAATGCAATAACATTTTAATAAAACAAAATTATCAATAAATGTTTTGATATCAGAAACGGAATCATCTATTACATGAAACGAAAAATGATAGGTTCCGGATAATTTTTCTACTACTTTTTGATAAAGACATAAATAATGGCTGCTGCAGGAAGAGGAAATTACGATAATTTCGTTTTTTTTCTGAGCAGGCATTTTTTTTTGGATAAAATTTGGAAGTGTATCACAAACGAGAAGAGCCTGATTGACTTTCTCGGTTAATTCTTCGCTGACATATTTGGTTTTGTTGATCACATGAGAGACCGTAGAGACAGAAACTCCGGCCGCTTTTGCGATATCTTTGATTGTAGCCATAATTTTCTCCTTAAATATGGAAATAGTTCTTTTTGATATTATAAATAAATAAAAAAAGGATATCAACAATAAAGATGGAAAAATATAGAAAAATATTAGAAAAATAAAACGAGAGTATTGACATAAAGGGTGGCATAATATATAATTAAGCCATAAAAAGTTCGGTATAATATGTGCATATTATTAAAATAGAGAAAAATACAGAAAAATAAAGAAAAATAAAGGAATATAAGACAGAAAGGAAGAAAAATTATGAAGAAAAAACTCGTGAGCATTTTATTGACAAGTGCAATGGTAGCAGGTATGTGCGTCAGTGGTGTCAGTGCGGAAGAAAAAGTAACTCTGACTTATGCATTTAGTGGAACTGGTTCGGCTGCGGCAGAATATGAGAAATTATTTGATAAGTTTGAAGAAGAAAATCCGAATATTAATGTAGAACTTGTATTTATTCCAAATACAGACTGGCCGGATTTTATTGCCAAAATGGAGACAATGATCGCAGGCGGTACGGAAATTGATGCCTGTCATCTGACAAATGAGTCCATGCCGGTTTTCTACGATCTGGATATGCTTGAGTGCATGGATCCGTATATAGAGGCACATCCGGAATGGTTTTCTTATATGGATGATCTGGCAGAAATGTGTCAGATAACATATGAAAGAGACGGTAAAACATACGGAGTAGCAAAAGACTGGAATACTGTAGTGGCTCAGTTTAATAAAGAAATGCTGGCAGAAGCAGGACTGGAAGTCCCGGATGCAGACTGGGGAAAAGAAGAATTCCTGGAATACTGTGAAAAGCTGACAGTAAAAAATGAAGATGGCAGTACAAGATACGGCTGTGTAATTCCGATGTATTATTTCGGATATAATGCATGGTTTATGGCAAATGGCGGAAGAATTTTCAATGAAGATTTTACGGAATGTACAATAAATTGCCCTGAAATCGTAGAGGTTGTTCAGCTGTGGCAGGATCTGATCTATGAATACGGATATGCAAGTGTTCCGCAGGCTTCTGATGATGCAGTTACGATGCTGATGAATGAACAGACTGCAATGCAGTTTTCAGGAATGTGGTCACTGGCAAGCTTTATTGCAAATGACTGGAAAAATACGGTTGTTCAGACATTACCGAAGATGAATCCGGATAACTATCATCCGATCAACGGTGTTGGCGGTACAGGTGTATTAAAGGCCAGCAAGCATATTGAAGAGGCAATGAAGCTGGCTGCATTTACAGGCGATGATTATTATATTAGAAATGTTTCTCTTGCAAATGGATACGTTCCGGCAAGAACAAGTATGATGGAAGATATTGTAAACAGTTTCGATTATATCGATAACAAAGAACTCTTCTATACTACCGCACCGGACAGCTATCCGGCTGAATGTACACCTTCCTATGCAAGCGACGGAGTGATTATCACAAGATATCTTACAGAATGTCTGTCCTCTGCAGATGCGGATATCCAGTCCCTTCTGGATCAGTGCGCGAAAGAGGTTACAGAAGTACGCCAGAAAAATATAAACGAATAAGCAAATAAATCAGAATTGATATGGGATGAATATAATCTGAATGACTGAGATATAGAAGAATATATTGGATGCTGCAAAATGTCCCAGTCGGTACCCTTTCAGGTATATTTTGCAGAAAACAGCAGAATATTTTTTGTAAAACACACACTGAAAATTCAACTGGGAACAATTCTGCGGCATCCCTGTAATTAGAAAAGGGGGTATTTTATGAAAAAAAATGATACCTATTCTTCAAGAAGGAGACGGAGAAACAATCGGACAGCTTTTTTCTTCTTATTGCCGGGAATGATTATTTATATGGGATTTATTGGAGGTCCCGTACTGGTTTCGCTGATTTTGAGCTGTTTTAGTTATAATATATTACAGCCGGCAAAATGGGTCGGAATAGCAAATTTTACGGAATTTTTCTCTAATCCAAGAACGATGATCATTTTCCAGAATACGATAAAATATGCATTGATTTTAATTCCGCTGCATACCGTAATCGGGTTGTGTCTGGCACTTATTGTAGACCGGCAGACACATAAGATGATGTCCGTTCTGTCAAGAACAGCAGTATATTTTCCTTATCTAATTACGACAGCGTCTGCAGCGGTTGCCTGGTTTTATATTTTTGACGGCGGAAATGGAGTGTTTAACTATTTTCTGGCAAAACTGGGTCAGTCTCCGATTCACTGGCTGACGGATAAGAAGTATACATATTTATCGCTAGCGATATACAGTTTCTGGAAATATATAGGAGATCCTTTCCTGTTTTATCTTGTTGGACTTCAATCCGTACCGACAGACTATTTTGAAGCCGCAAAAATTGATGGCGCAAATGCATTTCAGTTGTTTTTCAGGGTAAAACTGCCCCTGCTGACACCCACAATATTTTATGTTCTGGTTATCAAAACAATACACTGTTTCCAGGTTTTCGAAGAACCCTATTTATTGACAAAGGGAGGACCGGGAGATTACACCAGATCTATAGCGCTGTATCTGTATGACAGTGCTTTTGTAAATTTTGATATGGGATATGCGTCAGTGATTGCAGTTGTATTGTTTACGGTAACAATGATAGTTACTTTGCTGCTGCTCTATTCACAGAAAAAATGGGTTTGTTATGACACTTAAAAGGAGGAGTGAAAGTGAAACGTAAAACAGTGAAAAAAATAATTACAATTTTGGCTGGTCTGCTTGTGATTATTATTTTCTTTATGCCAGTTTGCTGGATATTTGCCACTTCTCTCAGACTTCCAAAGGATTCTTTTAAGTGGCCGCCTCTGTTTTTCCCGACCAGTTTTCATATAAGTAATTATATTGAAGTAATTAAGAGGGTTCCGTTTCTGATGTTCATTCTGAACAGCTTAAAAGTTGCAGCTGTTGTAATGGTGGGTCAGTGCATCATTGATACCATGATGGCATATGCGTTTGCAAGGATTGAATTTAAAGGACGTGAAACGTTGTTTATTCTTGTATTGGCCGGACTGATGGTTCCGTCTCAGGCTTCGATTATTCCGCTGTTTATGATCGTAAGAAAGCTGAATGCGATGAACAGTCATATTTCACTGGTTCTTCCTGCGCTTATGAGTCCTTTGTCGGTATTTATGATCAGACAGTCTATGATGACGATTAACAAAAGCTATGATGAAGCAGCTGAGCTGGATGGAGCTTCTCACTGGATGATACTTTTAAAAGTAATTGTACCTATGTGTAAGCCGTCTATCGCATTAGTTGCTATCATGTCTTTCCTGAACAGCTGGAATGACTATTTCAGAGCTCTTATATTTATTTCGAATTATAACAAGATGACCATACCAGTCGGAATCCAGATGCTGAAGGGTTTTATGGGAGGTGGAAGTGTTTCTATTATTCTGGCAGGAGTTATGATGTCAATGGTTCCTCCGATGATTATTTTTATTCTTGGACAAAAATATATTATGAAAGGTATCCGTGTTGGCGGAATGAAAGGATGATTGGTTATGATAAAGCAATTACTAAATGGAGAATGGAATCTCACATACCGTGAGATTGATGATGAAAACAGACAATGGGGAAAGTGGATAAAGGCAAATGTGCCGGGGGATATCCATCTGGATCTGCTGAATGCGAACCTGATCAGTGAATCGCTGGTTCAGGAGAATAATAAATCTACAGAATGGACAGAGAATAAAGTATGGATATATAAAAGGGAATTTTATGTATCAAGAGATTTGCTGCGTAAGAAAGTGGAGATCGTCTTTGAAGGAATTGATCTGACTTCAAAAATCTGGATCAATCAGATCTGTATTGGAACAACGGATAATATGTTCCGCAAATATGTATTTGATATTTCCGGAATTATTTCAGAAGGCATGAATACAATCGAAGTGAATGTGGATGCCGGATTTGAAAGTATCAAAGAGAAGCCGATCGAAAAATTTCCGGAAGCATTTCATCCATGGGATATGCGCAGTATGTGGATGAGAAAATCGACACAGACTTTCTTCTGGGATATTACTCCGAGAATGATTACCTGCGGTATCTGGAAGGATGTATATTTACAGGCATATGATGAATGCCGGATTTTTGATTATTACGTAAAAGATGAGATCCGCGGCACAGATGCATGCATTACCTGTGAAGTGGAGATAGAGGCTCTGGAGGACCTGGAAGGATGCCAGGTGGCTGTTAATATTCAGGATAAGCTGCAGTTTGTGAATGCAATCTCCATAGCTGATATAAAAGAAGGCAAAAATAAAGTGTCTGTAGAATTGCTGCTGCATGATGCGAAGCTGTGGTGGCCGAATGGAGTCGGTGAGAGCTATCTGTATGATATGGAAATATATCTTATGACTTCTTCCGGTAAAATCTATGATTCTGTAAAATTCAGACATGGTGTTCGTACCATTGAGATTGAGCAGAGAGAAATTAATGAGAAAGAAAAAACATTTACATTTATTGTAAATGGAGAAAAAGTTTTCTGCAAGGGCGGCGACTGGGTTCCGTCAGATACGATTTTTGCGCGGATTACAGATGAAAAGGAAAGAGAATTACTGGAATATGCCCAAAATGGCTGTCAGAATATGATGCGTGTCTGGGGCGGCGGAATTTATCCGAGCCAGAATTTCTATAATGTCTGTGATGAACTTGGTATTATGATCTGGCAGGATTTTATGCTTGCCTGCAGTTATTATCCTGATTTTGACGAAGATTTCTGTAATGAAATGAGAGCAGAAATTGAAGATGTTGTACGTGCTTATCGAAATCATGCATGTCTTGCGCTCTGGTCCGGCAACAATGAAAACCAGCAGTGCTACGATATGTGGGAGCATGGGGATACGCCGCTCTATGGACTGAAATTCTATGATGAGATCATGCCGGAGATCATCGGAAAGCTTGATCCGACTACATTCTACTGGCCGAGCAGTCCTTATGGCGGAGAACATGCGAACAGCAGTCTGGAAGGAGACCAGCATGTCTGGGATTACTCAATGGCATGGCTGACCAATGGAGAATCACAGTTGAAGATCTGGGGATTTGCTGATGAGAATCATAAATTTGTCAGTGAGTTTGGTATTGAATCACCTGCCAATATGGATACGATCCGCAATTTCTTCGGATATGAGATGGTCGAAAAAGATAAAGAAATATGGAATCATCACAATTGCTGGTATATCTTCGGACTGATTGAGGCACTGCAGGAAAAATACTATAAAGATACAGAAATCACAGATATGAGAGAGTATGTATTGTCTGGTCAGATGATACAGGCAGAGGCAATTAAGGATGTTCTGGAAAAACTGAAGGGAAGAATGTATAACTGCAGCGGTACATTGTACTGGCAGTATAATGAGAGTTGGGCTCACAATGGTTATTGTATTGTTGATTACTACTGTAAGCCAAAACAAAGCTATTATTATATGAAACGTGCATTCGAACCGATCAATATTGTTTTTGTAGATAATAAGATTGTTGCTGTGAATGATACATTGGCAAATATGACAGTTGACGTGGAATATGGTTATATGAGCCTGGATGGAAAGAGAAAATATTCCAGTTATACCACGATCGATCTTGCAAAGACGAGCTCCGTTCCGGTTGTGGATCTGGCAGATATTGAGCTGAAGGAAAGCGAAGATGCAGTAGTTGCTTTTGCGGTTTTATGGAATGGTGAAAGAGTTCTGGCGAGAAACAGAAAGTTTTTGAGCGGATTTAAAAATATTCAGCTGGCGCCGGAATGCGTATCTGTAAAATGCAGCCGTATCAATGAAAAGAAATGGAAGCTCGAATTATCTTCAGATGTATTTATATGGGATTGCAATATTATCTGTGAGTCTATGGACTGCCGTTTCTCGGATAATGCATTTGATATCTGGCCGGGTGAAACAAAGACTGTTTTTGTTGAAACTGAGACAGAAATGAATGAGTTTAAGCCGGAAATTGTTTCTATGAATTATTATAAATAGAAAAGGGAGGGAAATATATGGTTCTTGATGGTACACAAAGAAAAAAGACCTTATCTACAGAGGCTTTTACCAGATTATTTTTATATAAACGGACAAAGGATTTCCAGATTCTTCTGAAAATGACAATTATTGCAGGACTGTCTTTTGAGGAACTGGCTAATTTGAAATGGAAAGATGTGGATCTGGCCGGTGCTAAAATTATCAGTGATAAAAGAGAGATCAAGATTGTTCCCAGTATTGTAGAGATGTTAAAAGAATTCCGTTCAAAAAAACTGAATGAATTTTTTGAAAAAGATATTCTCGGCAGATTTGAATATGTGTATTGTGATTCAGAGGGATACGGATATTCGGCTGAGGAATTGAAAAATCAGTTCTCAGAATATTTAAGAGAACATGCTATGCCGGAATTAACGCCGGAAGAGATTCATGTAAGTTATCCAGAAGCATTATACAGAAAGGATCTCGTAAACGAAGTAATTAAGCAGTTTGTAACAAATATTCGTCTGCATCCTGTTTATCAGAAAAAGTGGGTTGAAGAGAGCGGACAGAAATAATAAGTAAGAACGCCGGAACGTTCCAGTAAATAAAAAGTTTCGCATGGATACTGTAATAGCTGACAATGGTATCTGTGCGGAACTTTTTTAGGATAATCAAAGTTCTTGAGGGTTTGCCAAACTTGTTGAGGGGCTTTCGTGAGGGTTTCACTATAAAAACAAGCATAGTTGTTGAGGGTTCTTCGTGAGGGTCTTTTATGAGGGGCAAACTTGAGGGGCGAAGATGAGGGTCTGGCGGAAGCCAGACCCTTTAATGCAATTCTACAGGGGCTTGGAAATATCGATACAAGTGTTTTAACCCTGCCGCTTCATCGCGTTTCCTCCGCACTGCCTTTACATTTCTCATAAGCAAATAGCGCCGCTCCCAGCGCACCGCAGAGCTGCGCCTCATCACAGATATAAAGTTTAGCACCAAGCTTCTCTTCCAATGCCTGGATGATACCCCGGTTCTTCGCCACACCGCCGGTCATCATATATTCGCCTGGATGATCCTTTCCAAGGCGGGCTGCCAACGCGCCGACTTTTGAGGCAACTGACACATTTAAACCGTGGATAATATCTGCCACATCCTTATTCTGTGCCACCAGCGACACGACCTCCGACTCTGCAAACACCGTACACATGCTGGAAATCACGATATTATGCTTCCATTCCAGCCCTTTCACACTCATTTCCTCCAGGGAAAGTCCCAGCGTTTTCGCCATCATTTCCAGAAAACGTCCCGTTCCGGCGGCACATTTGTCATTCATCAGGAAATTTTTCACGGCTCCCTGCCCGTCGATGCTGATCGCCTTGATATCCTGCCCGCCAATGTCGATGATAGTGCGGACATTCGGATTCAGATAATTTGCGCCCTTGGCATGGCAGGTAATCTCCGTGATGCTGTCATCCCCGCTGTCAATGTAGGATCGTCCATATCCGGTCGTATCGATCCGCACGATCTCCTCTTTCTTAATTCCCGCTTTCTCAATCGCCAGATCCAGACTCTTCTCGGCGCTCATCATCGCACCGCCGCCGGTCGGAATAATCATCGTCGATTTAATTTTTCCATCCTGATCCAGTATGACCACATCAGTACTTGTCGAACCGCTGTCGATTCCCGCTACATAAAAAATGCCCGACTCCATCTTCTTTCTTGCCTCCTCACTGATACCTTTTCCCGGATCCATATCCTCTGATCCCTCGATCGTCTCCTCAAATGCCTGAATGCGCGTCAAAAGCTGCCCCGCGCTCTGGCTCGTAAAATCAGTCTCAATCTTAAGGAGCGGAACCTTGATATCCCGCTTGATACTCGCATACTCAAATCCATAATAATCACAAAACTTGATCGTGTGATAAATAATTCCCTTTAAATTCGGATCCAGATACAGACGGTTTCTGCGGATCGAACGGTTCATGCGGAAACATGGCATCTGTCCCAGCAGGACGTCCGCGTAAGAAAGAAACAGCTCATCTTCCTCCATATTCCACATTTCATCCTGTACGACCGACAGTTTCCGACCACCCGTACAGGTCAGATTTTCAACATCCATCTGGATATTGTCCCGGATCATATCCTCCAGAATGCCGCTGACCCGCACGCCCAGCACACCAATGTACGGCTCCGTGTTCATTTCCGGCGTAATAAAGGACTTGATAAAAGCGCGTTTATCAAACACTTTCCCGGAATATGCCTCATATGCCTTTTTAAGCCTCCGGATCGTGCCCGCAAATTTCACTTTTTCACATTCATTATCATCATGCGGCAGATCCAGCATATATAAAAACTTACATTTTCCCGTGCTCTCCACGATATCGTAAACGCGCCGCATCGAATCGCAGCAGTTTACCAGCACTAGCTGTTCAACCTTTCCTTCCAGCACTGCCTGAATGACCGATTTTCCAAAGCCGCACAGATTTGCATGTGCAATTTGATCCGACTGTTCAAAATTTTCCGGCATTTCCTCCAAAACAGAACATTCTTCTCCAAACCCCCGGAACAGCTCGATCGGGGTGTACTTACAGACGTAATAAATCATGCGTGTTTCTCCTCCTTGCCCTTTTCCAGCATTTCCACAAACGCCTGAAGCCGCGTCGATACCTGACCGTCGCTGGTATTGGCGGGGTTGCAGCCGTCACCGTCGAGAATCATCGTCGGAAGTCCTGTCTTTTCTAAGGACTGCTTAATCAGGCTGGATGCACCGATCGTTCCCTTACAGCCCCAGTGGGCAAATAAAACAGCACCATCCGATTCCGTGATTCTGGCAAGCCGTTCCGCTTCCTCAATTCTCTGTTTCACACTGCCATTGTAAATGCAGTAGACCATTTTCTCTGCCATCGCCTCATACGGGTCTTCCGCATGCATCTCCTGAAAACCATCTGCGATGAAATCACAAGCGCGGATGTGCATTTTCTTACTATAATTAAAAATATCCTTAACCGGCTCCTGTAAAAATGGCATGATGTGCATCCAGATTACCGAAAGACCATCTCCCCTCGGTGACATCCGCACATCGCGCAGAAGTTTTTCCGTATAGGTAACCGCCGTCTCTGAGCCAGCCATCAGATGGCACATAAAAAGCGCATACAATTCATTCGTCAGAGAGGTCACCGGGTCATGCGCACACCGCAGGGCAAGCTGTTTTTTATAATTCGCTGCCGCTTTCCGGCTGTTATCTACCGCACTCCGCACTGTTTCCTCCGAAATCCGTCTGTCCGTCGTCTCCTCCAGAAACCGTTTCAATTTCCGCAGCTGATCCGCCACATACAGAACCGATTCCCGGTTTTTCTCATACGGAACATCAATATAAAAGCCTGGACATTCAAATTTATCCTTTAAATACGGAAACGTCATCATATTTCCATCACACGCAAGGTTCGTATAAATCATGCAGTTCGGTTTTGGCAGAATCCCCGTCAGCGCCGCCCCCAGAAACACCCTGTGGTACGAACACATCGTCTCCGGAAATCCTTCTTCCTCCGTTTTCCGAAGAAACGTCTGCTCACACTTCGTTCCCGCCATAAAACAGGACATCGCCTCCACTGAGTACGGCGTCAGCCCTGCCGCCATCGCCAGCTCTCCCGGCACAAATATGCTGACCATCGCCGCATTCTCCGGTTCCGACAGCGACTGAATGATATTTTTCATAACCACCCGCGCCACATACTGTCCCGACGACGGCAGCCCCCAATCCGGCAAAAACTGAAGCTTCTTTTCCTGCAGGCGGTATCCCGCAAGAAGCAGCCGACGCGCTTTTTCCGGATCCTTAAGCGCCTGGCTGCTCACTCTATTTCCAAATTTTTCAATTACATCCATTGTTCTTTCTTCCATTCTTTTAAGTTCATTTTTCTGTCATATCGCCCTGATGCAGATGGATATGGTTCCGCGCCTTTGCAGGCAAACGGACATTCTTTATTATAGTCAGTTGGATGGGAATTGTAAATGAAAAGTCTAATCCCCCAGCTATGCTGGGGAGAATGGAATAAGTGGAGACGGTGAGGACAACAAAATAAAGCCTCCTGTGATATGATGAGAATGGTGTCGCAAGCCAAACTCAAAATCAAAGGAGGCGGTCCAAATGGACAATAGAAGTTTATCACATACCCGATGGAAATGCCAGTATCACATAGTATTTATACCGAAATACAGAAAAAGAATTCTGTATGGAAGATTAAGAGAAGATGTGAAGGAAATCATAAGTACATTATGCAAGTACCGAAAAGTGGATATTATAGCGGGTGCAGTATGTAAGGATCATGTACATTTAAGCGTAGCAATTCCGCCGAAAGAAAGTATTTCAGATTTTATGGGATATTTAAAAGGGAAAAGCACGCTAATGATTTACGACAGACATCCAGAGTTGCAAAGCAAATGTGACAAAGCTTTTTGGGCGAGAGGATACTATGTAGAGACAATCGGCAATATAACAGAGGAAGCCGTACAGAAATATATAAGAGAGCAAGCAGAAGACTCAAGAAGAGAGGATTCCAGTAGTACCGCTTTATAGCGGAGCCAGTAACAGTGCTTGCGATACCGCCCTTCGGGGCGAGCAGTAGTAATAGCCCTTTGGAGGGCTAATATTAAACCACCACTTGAAGTGGTGGTTGATTAGAACCGATCAGAAGTATATTACGATAAGAGATAATTCACCCACAGACAAGCCAAGATTATCGCGTTAAGATAAAGAAAAAGCAAAGGAGATAATCTTATGGCAATCACAGTTAATGAAGCAGAAAAAAGATGCTACACAGTAAAGGAAATTCAGGATATTCTGGGTATCAGCAGACCTACCGTGTACGAGCTTTTAAAGAAAAATGAATTCCGCTGGATTCAGATTGGAACCAAGTATAGGATTTCAAAGAAAAGTTTTGATGGGTGGCTGGACAAACTGTAAACCAGAGCAAAATATGGTCAAAAAAACATCGACATCCGACTCTTTACACGTTATAATATATGTAATCTAATAAGAAAACCAAGCAATCATTGTTGCGAAGCTGATTCGTAACGGTGGCTAACTGAATGAACTGGATGGAACCGAATAGTTAAATCCTCCGGGTGCTCCGAGCGTCGGATGCGCACCGAGAGGTGTTTTACAGAGATGAAGAACAGGTTTTCTTATTTTGACAAAATGTAACAGAATAGTCAGTAAAATTAAGGCTTTACCTTGATTTAGCTTGACTTAAGTATATGCGTGTTTATATGGGGATCTTGAACTCCTAAGCACTAGATGTGGGTTCGATTCCCGCACGGGACGTCCTATCAAAAGCG
>OLQE01000666.1_pt1 | contig 24408 bp, 14 predicted proteins | sample 1643161 | NCBI WGS metagenome assembly OLQE01 (sample SAMEA3136650, study PRJEB25190) | human gut metagenome | reverse complement strand
TCAGCGTCAGCGTGGCCATCTTGAAGCATTGCAATCCCAGCGGGATGCCGATGATCGTGATGCACAGCACCAATCCGATCAGCGCCCAGCCGATGGCGATGAACAGGCCGCCCAGCAGAATCCACAGGATGTTACCCAAGAGTCTCATGCACCCCAGCATACGCTTGCGCGGGCTGCCCCACCATCCGGGAAACCCCGGAAACGAATCGGGCGCTTTCAGTAGGGGATTATGCGCTTCAGTTGGGAACTGTTCCGTCTTACCGCGTGTGATGGGGTGGAAAATGAGCCAAGTGCAGGCCCGGAACCCGCCGAGGTTTCCAACTGAATGGGGAATCCCCTACTGAATGAGGAGCTGGAGTGCCGCCAGGGCGGCAAGGTACAGTGCGGCCGTGGCGACGAACGCTATATCGCGCCAGCGGACGCGCATCTGCCGCCAATGCGTGCGGCGCGCGCCCTCCTCGTAGCAGCGCGCATCCAACGCAAGCGCCAGATGATCCGCATGACGCAGCGTGCCCGCGAACACCGGCACCGTGATCGCCGCCAGCGAACGGAGCCGTTTGGCGGGGGTGCCGGTTTCGATGTCGCCGCCGCGCGCCGCCTGCGCGTCGATGATCGCATGGGTCTCGCGCGCCAACGTGGGCAGGAAGCGCAGCGCCAGACTCAGCACCAGCGCGATTTCCTGCGTGTGCACGCCGAATCGGCGCAATGGCGCCAGCAGCGAGCCGATGGCATCGGTGATTGCGGTCGGCGTGGTGGTCGCCAGCATGACCGCGCCCAACAACACGACCAGCGCAAAACGCAGCGTATACAACGCCGCGGTGCCGAGGCCCCCGGTGGTGATGGCGATCGGCCCCCAGGTTGCCAGCACGTCGCCGCCGCGGGCGAAGAAGATGTTGAGCAATCCCATAACCGCCAGCATGCCGAGAATCCACCGTACCGAGGTGAACAGCTGTAGCGGGTTCACCCGTCCGATGGCGATGACGCCCACCGTGAGCACGGCCGCGAGCCCCAGCTGCCAGGCGTTCGATATGGCGAACGCGGTGAACATCAGCACTAGGAACGTGACCATCTTGACCCGCGGATCCAAGGTACCTAAGGGGCCGTTGACCCCGGAGCGGTGCCGATCGCGGTCGTTCCCGCGGCCGGCATGGCGCGTCGATGTCCGCTGCGCCGCAGTGGCCTGGCCGAGTCCGTCCGCCGTCGCGGCCGGCGTTGCCTCGCCGTTGCCGAGGTCGATGATCCGGGCATGCAACGCTGCGGCTTCGGCTGTGGAATGGGTGATGATGACCATAGTGACGCCCCGCCCGTGCAGCGTGCGAACCAGGTCGTGGATGCGTGCGCTGGCCGCGGCGTCCAATCCCGCGGTCGGTTCGTCCATGACGAGCACGTCCGGCCGGCATGCGATGACCCCGGCGATGGCCGCCAGCCGTTGCTGTCCGCCGGACAGGGCGAACGGCGATCGGTCGGCCAGATGTTCGATGCGCAGGAGCCGTAGCGCCCAGCTGACGCGTTCGCGCACCTCACTGTCGGACAGCCCCTGGTTGCGGGGACCATAGGCGACATCCTGCGCCACTGTTTCTGCGAACAGCTGGCGTTCGGGGTGCTGCATCACGTAGCCGACATGCCGGCGCAGTTCGCGCCGCTGCTTGCGGGAGCCGGTGGGGATGCCCGCAACCGTGACCGTGCCGCCAGCCGGCCTTTCCAAAGCGCACAGCAGCCGGGCCAGCGTGGTTTTGCCCGCGCCGTTCGGCCCCATCAGCGCCACCGTTTCGCCGCGCGCCACGGTCATTGACAGGTCGTCGATCGTGGGCGTTTCGTCCTCCGGGTAGCTGAACGACACATGGGTGACCGCGATGGCCGGTTCGGCGATGGGGGACGACTCGCTGGTCTGCGGCTGTCGGTCGGTGTCGGGGGAGACGGGGCGGTCGACAGCCGAATCGGCTCGGCCGGCAGGGATGTCGCCTCCATCCGCGTCGCGATCCATGACGACTCGGCTGCCGGCCTTGTCGTCAGCTGCGGCGCTGGACAGACCTTGCGTGACATCCGCCGCGATCCGCCCGGCCTCCATGCGGATGATGCGGTCCGCCGCCCGTGTCTGGTCGATGTGGTGGGTGATATGCACGATGGTGGTGCCGCGCGACTGCAGCTCATCGAGAACCGTCATGACCTCGCCGCACGCGACCGGATCGAGCATGGCCGTCGGCTCGTCGAACACGACCATCGCCGGCAGCATGGCCAGCGTGCCGGCGATGGCGATGCGCTGCTGCTGGCCGCCGCTCATCGTGGTCGGATCCGCGGCGCGGAAACCGGCCATATCGACCGAGTCCAGCGCATCGGCGATGCGACGTCCGATATCCGCGCGCGGCACGCCGAGATTCTCCGGGCCGAACGCCACATCGTCCTCGACCACCGTCGTGACGATCTGATCCTCCGGATTCTGGAACACCGCGCCGATACGGCGACGCGCGCGACGGTACGCATCCGGGTCCGGCCCGGTCCCATCCGCGAGCACCCGTTCGCCGAGCAGTGTGACGGTGCCGCCATCCGGTGCGGCCAGTCCCGCGATGACCCGCGACAACGTGGTCTTGCCCGAGCCGTTCGGGCCGACGATGCACAGGCGCTCGCCGGTCCGAACCGTCAGATTCACATCATCCAACGCCCAGGTCGCCCCGCCGTCGTAGGTGAAACGGACGTTGCGCAGTTCCGCGGCGACGGAGGCGCCGGGACCACCGATGGCGCCGTCGCCGCGATCGGCGAGGGATGCGCCGGCATTGGAGTCGTCGCCGGCGGACGACGGGAGGGAACGGTCGGCGTTCATCGATGAAGCAGATTCGAAATCGGCTTGTAGATCAGGAACGTGACCACGCCATGCACCGCCAGCTTGGCCAGGTTGAACGGCAACAGCGCCGGCACGATCATGGCGGCCACCTGTTCGACGGTCATATGCGCGTAGATCGGCGTGACCAGCAGGTTGCCGATGATCGCCACCACCAGCGCCACCACGGCGCCCACGATGATGCCGGCCAGCGCGCCACGGCGCGTCCGCATGCGGCGGTACACCAGCGCGGCGGGAACGCTCATCGCCAACGCCACGGCGATCGCCATCAGCGAACCCCACGGGTCGGCGAACACATGCGGCACGAATCCGAGCACGCTGACGATCGCCGCGGCGGCGGGGCCGTAGGCGAAGCCGGCCACCAGACTCACGATGCCGGACGGGTCGTATTTCAGCCATGGCACACCGGGGATCAGCGGGAATTCGATGAAGCTCACCGCCATCGACAACGCGACGAACAGCGCGTACACGGCGATGCGGCGTGTGGACCAGCGCCCCGAATCGGCGACGCCGGTGGCGTGCGACGATACGGATGACGCGGACGTGGAATGGGTATCGGTATGCGAAGATACGCTCATGCGAGCACCTCGTTTCTTCCATCCGGACTGTAACCGTTGGCCCCGGATTCGCACCGGATCAACCGCTGACGCGGGTCGCGGGCTTCGACGGCCGCCGTTGTGAATCGGGTTCCGCCGTTACCGCCAGTAAGGAATTGCACCTTCCCTGAAACTTGCAATCCCATTCGTACAACCACGTTGGGACGAGCACGGGCTGCGTGACCGCATATCGGACGATACGGCCATGGGTTGCCCGGTGGCGACGGTGGGTGCAACAATGGAGAGCATGAATGCACGGAACAAACGGAACGCAAGGACTCCGCAGACGCGGCATGCCGAGCGTCCGGGCATCGAGAAACTGGCGATCGTCATCGTCACCTATAAGCGGCAGGAGCTGCTGCGCACACTGTTCCGGTCGATTCTGGACCTGACGCAGGCGCCGTGGCGCATCATCGTCGTCGACAACGAGCACAGCGACGAGACGCGTGGCATCGTCGAGGGTTTTGCCGCCGCCGTCAAGCGTCAGTGGGGGGATACCGTCTCGGACCAGGAGGGGAACGAACGTCGTGTGGTATACGCGCCGCAATCCGACAACCTCGGCGGGGCCGGAGGATTCTCGGCCGGTGTGAAGAGGGCGTACGAGCTGGGGGCGGCCTGGTTCTGGGTTATGGATGATGACGTGGCCGTGCTGCCGGACGGCATCGAAAAGCTGACGAAGTGGACGAAACGTCACGAGGTCATCCAAGGCAGCCGCTATGACTACGATGGCGGTCCGTTCTACTGGCAGTACCAGTTCATCGTGCCGTTGGGCATCCCCAATCCGATCGCGCCGGCCGCGTTCGGCAAGGCGGGCTACCGGGTGATGAACACGCTCTGCTTCGAGGGTGGCCTGTTCAGCAGGGGCGTCGTGGAGCGGATCGGTTTGCCCGACGCGCGGTTCTTCATCTACTGGGACGATACGATGTACGGCTATCTGGCCAGCAAGGTCACCAATCCGATTGTCGTGCCGGACGTGGTGTTGCGCCGCACGCGCGAGATCGGGAACTGGGATATCGCCGGATTGCGCCAGTTGAATTCCACATCGGACGTGAACCGGTATCACATCATGCGCAACCGTGGGTACATGGCCAGGTATTTCATGGAATACGGCGACTTCCGGCCGTTCCTGTTCGGCTTGGGCACGGCGGCCACCGCAGCCAAGGAGCTGATTCGGCTGGTGGTCGTGGACCGCGAGCATCTGCGCACCGGGCTGGTGCAGATCGCCAAGGGTTGGTGGGATTCGCGCAAGCTGCTGCATGATCCCGACTGGAAACCGATGCCCCCGCTGCACTAGGCGCATGCGCGTATGCGTTAGGGGTGCCCGTCCCCCTTCGGGCGTTTTCCGGGCGCCTGTCGCGGATGTCCCACGGACCTCTCCAGGCGCGCTCTCCCTCAGACACGGGATTGGTTCGGATGCACGGTGACCGTCCCGGTGAGGAAGGCCACCATGCATCCGAGCCCTGTATCCGAGCCCCGCATCCGGGTCGGATCACTTGTGGGTGAACAGACCGCCGTCTCCCCAGGTCCAGGTGCCCGCGCCGGCGCCGATCTGGAAGTGCAGCTTGGCGATGCCCAGGTCGTTCACCGCCTGACCGCTCTCCACGTTCGGGTCGATCGTCGCGGCGACGGTGCCGTCATCGGGATGGTAGGAGAACACGATCGGCTGGCGGTTCATCGCGCTCGGGGCCTTCATCGCGGCCTCGACGCCGGCCCTGAACCAGTCCGGTGCCGACTCGCGCGCCTCATCGGACATCGGGGCGGTGAACTGCTCGTAGGTTTTCGAATCGCGGTGCGAATCGCGGAACGCGGCCAGTTCGGGGAAGCTCTTCGCCATGCGGTCCAGATGATGCTCCGGGTGTCCGATGACGATGCCCAGATACAGCTCTTCGCCGTTGCCGATCCGACAGTGGCGGGCGGCTTCGTCCCGATCCCAGCTGCCGCCGACCCAGCAGGTGCCCAGGCCGCGCAACGTGGCCGCAAGCACCACGCGCTCGGCGTAGAATCCGGCGCGCTCACGGGCTTCGATGTCGTCCTTCGGGCCGACGATGGCCAGATAGTTGGCGGCGTTCCTCAGGTGTCCGGAGGCGTTGGCCGCCGCGAACACGGCCGGCTGGTCGCGAACGAGCTGGATGCGCACGCCGGCGAGCATGTTGACCGCGTCGATGGTCATGTCGAGCTGGCGGGCCGTATCATCGTCGATCGGATCGGGGTCGTAGGCACGGATGGAGGTGCGGACGCTGATTGCGTCAATGAGTTGTGTATGCTCTGCCATGGTTCCATTATCGCGCGTCGGCGCCGATGATGATGCATTGCGCCGGCGGTCGAGCCTTCGACGGAGCGTGCCCTGTAATCGTGTTCCCGGCTCGGGAACGGACCGATTATGTCGCCGGAACGACAGTTCGTGCATACGTTTGCATCGCATGGTGTGTTGGCGTGCGTGTCGGTGCGGGCACGCGATAGAATGCGGGTACCGGGTTAACCACCAAACCTTCTACGAGAGAGGTCAACGATGATTGAAACAGCACAGGCGTTTGGCGTGGATATCGGCGGCTCCGGCATCAAGGCCGCGCCCGTCAATCTGGAGAAGGGCGAGTTCGCCGAACCGCGACTGAAGATTCTCACCCCCGAGGTGTCCACCCCGCAGGCCGTGGCCGCCATCGTGCGCCAGCAGCTCGACCATTTCGAAGTGCCCGAGACCGCACCGGTCGGCATCGCGTTCCCGGCCCCGATCAAGCCCGGCAAGCCGCTGGACTTCATGGCCAATCTTGACCAGTCCTGGATCGGCGTGGACGTGACCGCCGTGTTCTCCGAAGCCTGCGGCCGCCCGGTCGTGGTCGTCAACGACGCCGACGCCGCCGGTCTGGCCGAACAGCAGTACGGTGCCGCGCAGGGCCAGAACGGCCTGGTCATCGCCACCACGCTGGGCACCGGCATCGGCACGGCGCTGATTTACAACGGCGTGCTGATTCCGAACAGCGAGCTCGGCCATATCGAACTGCCGAAGGGCAAGGGCGACGCCGAGAAGTACGCCGCCTCCTCGGTGCGCGAGCGCGAGGACCTCGGCTACAAGAAGTGGGCGAAGCGCCTGACCAAGTACTACGGCCTGATGGAGAAGTACTTCAACCCGGACCTGTTCGTGGTCGGCGGCGGCGTGAGCCGTCAGAGCGATAAGTTCCTGCCGTACATCGACATCAAGACCCCGATCGTTCCCGCCAAGCTGCGCAACGAGGCCGGCATCGTCGGCGCCGCGTTCTACGCCAGCACCAAGCAGTGAGCATCGCGCGCTGAGCGCTGAAGGTAACGCCGCCCCTCATCCGGGCGGCGTTACCATATGGCAGCCGGTTGTGGCGTGTACAGTGGAGTCGTGCGCTTTTCGTCCCGTGTTGATATCAGTGAGCCCAATCCCATCGCCCAGGCCGAAGCCGCGGCACAATGCAGTGGCATCGTCCTCGGCAAATTGAACGATTCGAACCCTACCCGTCACGGTCTGGCCCCGGCGCAGGTGCCTGGCGTGTATGCCGCTGATCCGCGCGGCGACCGTCGGGCGCGTGAGGCGCTCGCCAGGTTCCTGACCGGGCGGTCACCGGACGATTCCGGCGGGGCGGACATCCGCCGTACCGGCGACACGGGCATCCGTCCCGTCGACCCCGACCATCTGTATCTGCTCAGCTCCACATCGCAGGCGTATTCGTGGCTCATCAAGCTGCTGTGCGACGCGGGCGACGCGGTGCTCGCCCCGAAACCCGGCTACCCGCTCATCGAATCAATCGCGCGGCTGGAATGCGTCGAGGCGATCGAATACCAGCTGTGTTACGACGGTTCCTGGTTCATCGACACGGCGGAGCTGCGCGAGCTGCTGGAAGGTCCGGACGGCGAGCGCATCCGTGCGCTGATTGTGATCAACCCGAACAATCCGACCGGCTCCTACGTCAAGCCGTCCGAGCGCGAGGCCATCGTGACGATGTGCCGGGCGCATGATGTGGCGTTGATCGCCGACGAGGTGTTCTACGACTACGCGCTGGAGCCGTTCGCCGGCAACGCGCGTCTGGCGGGGGAGCCCGGCGTGCTCACGTTCGCGCTCGACGGGTTCTCGAAGATGCTGGCGGCCCCGCAAGCCAAGGTCGGCTGGATTGAGGTGTCCGGTCCCGACGAGGATGTGCGCGGGGCGATGCGCCGGCTTGACGTGATCGCCGACGACTATCTGCCGATGGGCGACATCATCGCCGAGCGGATTCCGGAGCTGTTGGTGGCCGCCCCCGTGCAGACCAAGCGTGTGCGGGAACGTGTGCGAGGCAACCTGGCGATGTTGCGGCGCATCCTGGCCGATGACCCGCACGGTGTGACGTCGCTGCTGCGGCCGGAGGGCGGATGGAACGTGCTGCTGCGCGTGCCGTCCGTGATCGACGAGAACGCGCTGGTGCTGCGGATGATCGCCGACCACCGGCTGACCGGGCAGCCGGGATATTTCTTCGACATGGCGTCGAACGGATATCTGGCGGTTTCGTTGCTGCCCGAGCCCGACGAGTTCGTGCGCAACATCCGCGCGGTGCTGGATACGATCGACACGATGATTGGCGAGTAGGACGAAGGGCGTCGCCCGCGGGCATCCAACCTGCTCCGCCCACTCTGCACGCTCTGCCCGCCTCACGCCCGACGCGCCCGGCCTGTGCGGACTCTGATACTTTGTGACCGTGATCTCAATCCAAAAACGTTGGAATTGCAACGATTGAGAACTGAGATCACGGTCACGATGCATCAGAGTCCAGAGAAGCCGGGCATGTCGGGGCAGGTATGGTCGGGTTGGGGAGGGGCGGTGCTTCACGACTGCGCCCTGGCGGCCTCGAACTTGGCTCGGATCAGGTCGTTGTAGAAGGCCACGGCGTCCGTCGGCGTGCCGTCGAACACGATCTGATGGTCGTCCAGCACCAGCGTGCGGTCGATCGCGTATTCGGGGCGCACAATCATCCCGGTGTCATGCGTGGCGAACACGACCTGCTTGTTGTATCCGAACAGGGCCTTGGCCACGTGTGCGGTGCCGATCTCGTCCAATCCCTTGCTCGGTTCGTCGGCCACGATGGCGGCGGGGGAGAAGCTCAGCGCGGAGGCGATGGCCAGCAGATGCCGTTTCTCGGAATCCAACGCCGAGGCCGGCTGACGCGAGACCTCCGCCAGACCGAAGTGGGCGAACAGGTTGCCGATGATCGCCTGCCGTTCCGACTCGGGCACCTTGTGCTTCTTCAGCGGCTCGTCGATGGCCTCGGCGATGGTGGCCGCCTTGTAGTAGCTGTTCGGGATCTCCTCGCGCCGCACCCGGCCGACGATGGCCTCGATGCGTTTCAGGTTGCGTTTGACGGCCGGGTCGAGCGTTTCGTCGCCGCCTGTGATGCTCACGGTACCGCTTGTGGCGGTCAACGCGCCGTCGAGCAGTTTGAGCAGCGTGGTCTTGCCGGACCCGTTCAGACCGATGACGGCCACGCGCCGTTCGGTGATGGTCAGCGAGGACGGCTCCAGGCCGACGTTGCCGTCGTCGTACGTGTATCCGGCGTCGGCCAGCGTGAACGTGAGCATGCTCGGTGCTGGGGCGGCCGGCTTGCGACTCATCAAAGCGTCAAACAATCCCATAGGCGACCATTGTACCGACGCAAGGTTGCGTGAATGTGGAGAGGGAGGCGGCATCCCGGATGCCCCGGCCAGCTTGGGCTGGCGGTTCCTGCCTGAGGAACGGAAACATCCGGGTTCGCGGGCCGGTCTTGCGTGAAGGTGCAGGATCGCGGACTCAGGCGAAGTAGAAGTCCTTGAAGTCGTATTCGTAGATCCGGTAGATGTAGCTCGTGTTGAGCTTCATGCGGTACTGCGCCAGCAGCTCCCCGGTCGATTCGTCGTACACGCCGAACAGCCCCTGCAGTCCGGAATCGATGAGTACGCGGTCGCCGTCGAGCTCCTGTGCGGAGCTGACCAACGGCGAGTACGGCACGTCGAAGGCGTTGACCTCGGTGTAGGTGCCGGCGTTCTCGTCGACCAGATACCGGCGGTACTGCGAGTACGCGCCTTCGGTGGCGATGCTGTACTTGGTCACGATGCCGTCGATTACGGTCCAGTCGAAGTCGGGTCGCGTCTGCGCCGAACCGTAGTTGTTGTCGAACATGTACAGATAGTACTGGCCATCCGGCAGCGCCGGATCATCCACGTAGGTGATCGAATGCTGGCCGCCGGTGTCGGAGAAGTCGCCCACCTTGGTCAGGAAGTCATCCTCCTGCGGCGTGCCCGCCCATACCGAGGGTTCGCCGATCATGTAGTCCAGCGTCGGCGTGCCCTCCAGATCGTCGATCTTGATGATGGTGGAGGTCTCGCGTGCCGACAGCAGCGCCGAGCCGTCCGGCAGCATCTGGATCGTGTTGAAATGGATCCAATCCCACTTGCCGGTGGCTGTGATGTCGGATTCGTCGATGCCGGCGTGGTCGGTGGACATCTTGTATTCGGGGAACATGTCGCCCATGTCGAGTAGCGGCGTCACCTCGCCGGTGTCCGTGTCCAGCTTGATGATCTGATCCTGCACGCAGCCGTCGTCGCGGTTCAGCTCGGTGGCCAGCAGCACCAGGTTCTGGTCGGCGTCGAACGCGTAGTCATGGTGCAGGATGTACCGGTCGCCCAGGTCCAGGATTCTGACGAGCCGTCCGAGCCGGTCCATCGCCGCCATCTTCTCGGTGGACACGGAGAACCACATCAGTCCGTCGTCGTCGAACAGCAGGCGGTGGCTGCGGTAGAACAGGATCGGCACCTCGCCGCGCAGCACGCCGTTGACGTCGTAATAGAACATGAAATCCTGGTCGTCGCTGTCGTTGCCGAGGATCGCGTACAAGCCGTCGCCCAGTTCGGTGCCGTCGGCCGCCGTGACCGGCTGTTCCAGACGCACCTCCTCGGTGCCGAGCAGCCCCAACCCCTTACGTTCGATGACGCGTTCGACGACATCGCCCGACTCGTCGGTGATGGTCAGCGTGATCGTGTTCGTCACGTCGGGCAACAGGCCGAGCACCAGGAATTCGTGCTCGGTCACGGGGCCGTCGGCACCCTCGTAGGCGTCCGCGGAGAAGTCGGGATACCCTTCGGCCGACACCGTATAGCTGACGCTCGCCGGCTGCTCGGTGGTGAAGTAGACGTACAGCGAGCGCGTGTTCGTGCCGTACGGGTCGTCCTTGACGTAGATGTCGTCGATGCCGTGCGGTTCCTTGTCCCGTTCGGCGGTCAGCTGTTCCTGCCGCATCTGCTGGAAGTCGGCGGTGTACACGTTTTCGATCTGCGCGGTGAGGCGTTCGATACGGGTCTGACGGATCGATGCGTCGACATCGGGTTGCGGCAGTATGCAGATCAGCACCATGACGATCGTCGCGATTGCGGCGAGGATCCAGCGCAGCGTGCGGGAATGCGGGATGGTGGTCATGCGGCTCATCGGATGATCGGCCTTCCGTTCCTTCATATGACGGATGATATTGCGATTACGTGCAACCGTTATACGCTCGAAGACCGACGAATGGCTTGCGTTTGTCCGACAGGTGGCTGGATGCCGTCACAACAGGGTGAACCAGGAACGCACGGTGTGGTACAGGTCGGTATTGACGCCGATGAGGGCGTCGTCGCGGCCGGGAACGAAGAAGCCGAGCACAGTGACCGCGATGGCGGCCAGCAGCACGGCCACAATCAGCAGACGGCGCAGACGCCGCGCCGGCGTCGTTCCGCCGTCGGCGTTGACGATGAGGAGGAATGCGGGCAGCGCCGCCAACGCCATCAGCCATGCGAAATCGATCATATAGCGCCAGCCGAGGCCACCCTCCCAGGCGTCGAACGCCAGCAACGCCAGGGCGAGCGCCAACGCGCAGGCCAACATTGCCCAACAGCCGCTCGGACGCAGCCGATGGCGCAGGAACGGCACGGCGAATGCCAGAACGAGCAACGGACACAGGGCGAACAGGCCGCCGATCATCTCCTCCGCATACGCCCAGGACGGCAACGGTGTCGGCGAAAGCGTCAGGAAGGGGAAATCCGCCGTGAACCGCAACGGCAGGAACAGGTAGTAGACCATCAGCAGCAGGAAGGTATCGGGCGCGGGAGTGAACCGCGTCATGTCGGTGACGGTGAACTGGTAGCTGTTGCCGAAATCCAGCGGCGTGCCGAACCGGGCGACGTTGTACGCCAGCAACGGCAGCACGATGGCGACGGCGGGCAGCAGCACGGCCAACGGCATGCGCAACGCCTGCCGCACGCCTATCGAGTGGTTCCGGATGCGGCCGCACAGCTCCGTCAACTGCGGCCAGAACAGCGGTATGCCCAACAGCGCGACCAATGCGAACGCGGGACGGCACCCCAGATTGGCGGCGATACACAACGCGCCGGCGGCCAGATGCCCGAGCTTCAATGGCGCGGCATCCGGGCGCGCCGGGCGTCGGCGCGGCATCGCAGCCCCCATCCACAGCCACAGGCCCAGCGTGGACAGGAGCATCGACGCGGCGCAGGGCACCGAATAGAAGTTCGTGCGGAACCACAGGTATGGCGCGTTCGACCCCACGAGCACGAACACGATCGCCATCGACGTGGCGGCCAGCGAGGAGTGCGGGGCCACACGCCGGATCAGACGGATCGTCAGCAGGCAGAGGAACACCAGCGCGCCGAACATCAGCACCAGCTCGGCCGCCCCCGACGGCAGCATGCGCCCGGTGGCCAGCTGATAGGGCAGGAACAGCAGCACGGCCGGCAGCACGCCGAAATACGAATACCAGTGTCCATCGTGGTAGGCGTAATCCCAGAACAGCGGCACGCCCTGGGACATCAGCCGGTTGCGCGTGGCCGCATCATACGGGTTCTCTACGGTCGTTAACGCCGGATCCACCGGCAGATCCACCCACACGCGTCCGTGGAGCAGCGCGTCGGCCACCCTGCCATACTGTTCGAAATCATAGGTGTAGGCACCCGGCTTGTGGAAGGCGAGCGGCGCCGGGTCCGAGACCAGCTGGCCGGCCAGCTGCGAGACCACCGGTATCAGCGTCGCCACCCCGGCCGCCGTCATGATTCCGGCGAAGATCAGACGTTGCCTGCGGTCTGCCGTATCCAGCGGGATCCGCCACAGGCGCGAACCGGGCCGCCACAGGGCCACCAGCAGCACGACGGCCCCCATCGCCGCCACACGCAACGCATCGACGCTGAACGGCACGCGCACATTGGCGCGGACCGCGGCGAACGGCACCACCGATCCCGCCGGTTCGGCGATCCACAGCCGCACCGTATCGTCCGCCTGCACCTTCAGATACAGGGAGCGCGGCGCGCCGACCGCCACCGACGTCATCCGTCCGGCCCTGCCATCGCCGTCGGCGCGCACGTACAGCGTGCGGTAGGGCGCATCGTCCGGATCCGCCGCGTCGCGGACGTCCGCGGACACCGGATCGATGCGGATATAGGAGGACGTGCCGTCGGCGGGCACGTCCAGATACGCCTGGGTCGGGTCGGTGACGACCAGCATGCCGTCGTCCCGTCGTTCCAGGCCCGCCCCCATGACGTTCGCCGCCGACGCCGTGTCCGTGCTGGCCGCCAGCGTGGTCCAGAACGGCATGTTGCACGCCACGCATTCGACGCAGGCGATGATCAGGACCGCAACCAGTACGGCCCACGGCCGGCGGGGATGTCGGGAAGTGCTCACGCGATTATTCTAACGGCTTCATGTCTGAGTGAATTGGGACAATGACAACCATGTCTTCGTTCAACTCACGACCGCAGGGCTCCGGACGCCCCCGCCACGGCTTGGATGCGGTCCTCGGCGCGCTGCGCACCCTGTTCAGCTCCATGACCGAGGAGCGTACGTCCGGGGTGTCGCATGGCAACGCCTTCGAGGCGGCGGTGCGTGCCCCGGAAGACATGCTGGGGGAGTTGACACGGCACGCGATCAGACTGACGCCGCTCGTCAAACGTCGGCTGTTCGACGGTTTCGACGGCGTGCCGGAGACGTTGCGGCTCGGATGGGCGCAGCTGCCCAGCAGCGGTCCCAGATCGTTCTCGCTCGGCGTGTTCGTGGATCGTGGGAGGTTCTGCCAGATCGCGCTCGCCGACGCGCAGGGGCGCGTGTTCGTGGGTGACGATCCGACGATGGACACCCACGGCATGGAGACCCGGTTCATGTTCTCCCGTGAGGAGGAGGTGCCGCTGCCCGCGGCATCGGGACGGTCCCGGGGGCGGGGCAAGGCCATCCGCGGCGGCGTGGTCGGACGTGACGCGAACGGGCGGATGATGTGGCTGGCTTCGTGGCTGAAATCCGGCAACCGGTACACGCTCGAGCAGATGCGGGCGAACCTGCCGGACACCATGCGTCGTGATTTGGAATACCGTGACGCGATCGCCATCGCGTTCTTCGCCGCCTATATGCTGCCGCAGATGCAGGGGCTGCTGTTGGGATTTGGTTCGGGCAACATCTTCCGTCGGCTCAACCGCGAGGCGCCGATGGGCGCGATCCGCCGTTCGCTGCGCGACACGATGGAGGCCCGCGCCCACGGGCTGCGTGCCTCGGGTCTTGAGGACCATTTCGCCGATCTGATGCGCGAGGCCGGCGCGCTGGACCAGACGCCGGGGCTTGAGGCCGTGCATGGGGCCGAACCGCTGCATCTGTATACGTCGACCTATTCCGGCTGCTACTTCTTTGCCTGGGACGCCAATATGACCTTCGCCCCGGTGCTCAAATCCCTGAGGATCGAAGGCAATCTCAACCGGTTCGCGGCCGTCAGCGCATGGCTGGAACGCAACGCGCGCCTGGGCTTGCAACCCACGGAGGATACGGTCACCCGCGCCCAGGCCGCGCAGATCGACATGGCGTTGCTCGACGATCCCGCCCTGATCGCCCTGTACAACGCCGAAGGCGACGACATCGCCGTGGATCCGCTGCACGATGACGGCGTCACCGCGGTCGTGCGCATGGTGGACGCCGCGCGCCGCCTTGCCGCCGACATCTGCGGGAGGCATCCCGACCCCGCCCAGACCGCGCATGAGCCGGGGCAGGTCGTGGATCCCGCGGACGCGGACGGATCCGAATGGGCGTACCGGCAGACCATGTCGCTGCTGCTGCGCCGCCTGCGCCTGCCCTACCGGTTCGACGCGGAGATCCGGTCGAACTTGAAGGACGGCAACGTGGCCATCGCGTTCACGACGGCCGGCGCCTCGATGATGCCGGAAAGCCGGTATGACGCCGACCGCCACGGCTGGGTGGCGCTCGACGGGCATCAGCGTGCGGCGATGAGCGCCGCGTACAACCTGCGCGTGGGGCTGCTGATTGCCGCGCTGAGTTTCGGCGCCGACAGCCGGGTGCGGCAGGTGTCGTTGCATATCGATTCGATCGGCCTGGAGGAGGCCGTGGCCGAGCAGGACAGCGCGATCAGCGAGCTGATGAGCCAGGCGCTGCACATGTTCGAGCGCATCCGCACCTCCGAGGTCGGCCTGGGCGGGGCCAAGGGCGACCCGAAGGACGGCGACATGCACGGCGACCCCGCCCGCCGGTATATTCCGCAAGCCGATGAGCCGACGGAGCAGCCCGAACCCGCCGACGGTCCGGAGCGGGGTCCGGCATCGGATGGCGATGATGCGCAACGGCTGGACGAGTCGAGCATCGACGCGCAGTTCGAGGATCTGATGCGCGACGTGGACATCGATGCGATGATGTTCGCGTCGCCCGAGGATGTGCAGGATGCCAGTGGGGTCTCCGAATCCACCGACATCACCGCCGACGGGGACGACGACCCCTTGGAGGCGTTGCGGCGCAACCCGACCGTGCGCAATCTGGTGACGGTCACGTTCGGGCGGGAGGAATTCCTGACGCTGCTGCGCCGTGACGGGCTCAACCATCCGTTGGAGACCTACCGGCGGTTCGACGCGGTGCTGGACGTCGACGCCGACGGCGGGCTGCAGCCGGTGGACGCGCAGTTCGACCTGCGCGACAGCCGGTTCTCCCCGGTCGGCTCCCAGGAGGAGCCCGAACTGGCGGAGGTGGAGTTCTCCAAACCCGTGGGCCGTATCCTGGGTGCCCGCGACGTGACGGGACTGTCGATCCAGCGTGCCGATCTGCTGCAGCGCGGCGTGGCGGAATTCCATCGGCTCGCCGCGGACGCGTCCATGCCGACCGTGGCCAAGGCCCAGCAGGCGATGGCGTTGATCGAACGCATCGGCGACCCCGAACTGACCGAATTGGCACCGCAGGTCACCAGCGCCCTGATTGATGGCACGGACACGCCCGACTTCGAATTCCGCGTATCCTCCGATCTGGATGCCGAGCGGCTCAAGTCCCGCGATCTGCTGTTCTCCGGGCGTGCGGAGCAGGCGATCCAGACGGCCGAGGCCGCGCTCGGACAGGTGGAATCGCTGTTCGCCGCCGTGGACGGCGTGCCCCGGTATTTCAACTCGTATGCGGAACGCGTGGTCTATAACCGGCTGTTCGCCACGCCGGGGGAGCGCACGGTGCTCATCCCGGACAACGTGTTCTACACGCATATGGAACTCGCCGACATCCTCTCCCAGCTGAAGGGCGTCGAGGCGGCGCTGCCGCATCTGAACGCCATGGTCGGCTACGCGCCCGCATACCCGTTGGCGCACATGAAGCTGGCCGTGCAGCTGGCGCGCAATGAGGATTGGGACTCGGCGCGTGCCGCCTGCCTGAACGCGTTGCGGGTGGCCCTGGACCGGGACGACGCCGCATTCGCCTACTACCGGTTCGCGTACGCCGAATGGATGCGCGACCAGTTCGACGTGGCGGCGGCGGCCTATGTGATGAGCGAACACATCGCCCCCGGCAAGATCGGCGCGTTGGAGGCGGAATTGGGCGAACTGGTCGCCCGCGCGCATTCGCAGTGCATCCCCGTCCCCGAAAGCGTGGAGGCGGCGGCCAAGGTGCTCGCCGACCACGACCTGCCGGTCTGGCCCCACACCGAGGTCGCCTCGATCGTGCGCAAGGCGGCCCGCGTCTGCGTGGACCAGGGCATGTTCGTGCCGGCCCGCACGCTGTCCGTGGCGGCCGCGCGCATGAACGACTCCGGCAATGACGGCATCGACGTGGTGCAGGCCCAGTTCCTGCGATCCCTGAGCTCCTGAAGGCCGCCGGAGCCGGGGCCATCCGGTTTCGACGGGGTGGAAGGCGGCGGCCGGTAGAATCGAATGAGCATAGCAGTCTAGACGCGGGGAGCAGCGATGGGCAAGACCTCTTCCGGCCAGGAATCCGAGCAGCTGGCATGGGATTTCGACGCGATCGGTGATGCGGACCGGACGCCGGTCGAGGCGGCAACGCCGACGGGTGCGGCCCTGTACGCGCCCGGGACGTCGGCGTGGATCGGCGCGCTGCAGGCCACCGACGCCGACGCGATGCGACTGTCCTCACTGGACGTCGCCACGCTGGACGCCGACGATGCGGCGAGGCTGTGGGCCAAAGTGGCCGCATGGGTGGAGACCGATCAGATCGCCTATTACATCGACGACGCGCCCGTATCCTCCGACGCCGCCTATGACGCGCGCATGCGCTGCCTGCAGGCATTGGAGGCGGCGTTCCCCTCCCTGGATTCGCCGCAGTCGCCCACGCACCGCGTCGGCGGCACATTCTCCAACGAGTTCGCCTCGGTACGCCACCCTTCGCGCATGATGAGCCTGGATGACGTGTTCTCGATCGAGGAACTGCGTGACTGGTACGACGGCGTGCGCCGTGACCTGGACTGGGCGGAGGGCCGTCCGCTGCCGATGAGCTGCGAGGTCAAGATCGACGGGCTGGCTCTGAACCTCATCTACCGTGGCGGCGTGCTCGAACAGGGGCTGACGCGCGGCGACGGCGTGACCGGCGAGGACATCACGCTCAACGTGCGCACCATCGCCTCGATCCCGCAGACACTCGGCGGCGAGGCCGACGATATCCCCGATTTCGTGGAAATCCGCGGCGAGGTGTTTATGCGATGGGACGATTTCCGCACGCTGAACGCCGAGACCGAGGAGGCGGGGCGCGCCCCCTTCGCCAACCCCCGCAATGCCGCCGCCGGATCGCTGCGGCAGAAGGATCCGCGCATCACCGCCACCCGCCGCCTGAGCTTCTATGCGCACGGCATCGGCCGGCTCGACTGGGGGGCGGGGCGCGCCTCGGGCTCCCACGACGAGGTCGCCGACCAGTCGCAGGCCTACGAACTGTACCGCAAGTGGGGCGTTCCCGTCTCCCCGCACAACCGCACCGTCTCCACCTTCGACGAGGTCCTGGGGATGATCGACTACTACGGCGAGCATCGCGGCGACATCGAGCACGCGCTGGACGGCATCGTCGTCAAGGTGGACGACCTGGCCCTGCAACGTGCGCTCGGCGCCACGTCGCGCGCCCCGCGATGGGCGGTGGCCTACAAGTACCCGCCGGAGGAGGTCAACACCGAACTGCTCGACATCACCGTGCAGGTTGGCCGCACCGGCCGCGTCACCCCGGTCGCCATCCTCAAGCCCGTGCACGTGGCCGGCTCCACCGTGGCCCGCACCACCTTGCACAACCCCTTCGAGGTCCAGCGCAAAGGCGTGCTCATCGGCGACACGGTCGTCGTGCGCAAGGCCGGCGACGTGATCCCCGAACTGGTCGGCCCGGTCCTGGAACGGCGCAAGGGACGTGAGGATATGCTGCGCGCGTTCGTCATGCCCGAACATTGCCCATCATGCGGGGCGAAGCTCGCCCCGGCCAAGGAGGGCGACAAGGACATCCGCTGCCCGAACGTGGAGAGCTGTCCGGCGCAGCTGACCGAACGCATCATCAACCTGGCCTCGCGCAAGGCCTTCGACATCGAGCATCTGGGCGACCAGAGCGCCGTCGCCCTGACCAACCCCGAGGAGAACCGACCCGATTCGGTGGAACAGTACGCGCCGAATCTGGGCGGCAGCCGGCACGAGATCGTGGTGGCCCCCGGCGAGGAACCGTCCGACTACGAGCCTGCACCCGGCCTGACGCTGCCGCCCGTGCAGACTCCCGTGCTGACCAGTGAGGCGGGCCTGTTCTCACTCAATGTGGACGACCTGCGCGATGTGCGCGTGTGGCGTGAGATCCCGATCATCGAGGTGCGTGAGGTCGCCGGACCGAACGGCAAACCCAAGAGGGCGCGCAGGCGCATCGGCGGCAGCGGCCTGTGGTACCAGACCGAGGCGTTCTGGACCGCGCCGAAGCCCGCCAACAAGCGGTCGGATGAGGCGGCCGGGGAGGGGGAGCCGGCGGCTTCGTCCGACTATCCCGGATACGACGTGCCCGACGACGCCGTGGTGGTGGACGTGACGACCAGGACGCTGCGCGGCGGCGGCACGGATCGCCGGCCGGTCATCATCAGGCCGATGGAGAACACACGCAAGATGCTCGAGGAGATCGACAAGGCCAGGCACGCGGACCTGTGGCGCGTGCTCGTGGCGTTGTCGATCCGCCGTCTGGGCCCGCCCACCGCACGACTGATCGCCAACGCCTTCGGCTCCCTGGACGCCATCGCGAACGCGACGGCGGAGGAGCTCTCGCAGATCGACGGCATCGGCCCGGAGATCGCCGAATCCGTGGTGCATTGGTTCGCCGCGGCACGCGACGGGAACGACTGGCGCGGCGCGACCTTGAACGCGTGGCGCGCCGCCGGCGTCGGCGCCACCGTGGAGACCAACGACCTGCCGCAGACCCTGGCCGGCATGACCGTGGTGGTCACTGGTTCGCTTGAGGACTTCTCGCGCGACTCCGCCAAGGAGGCGATCATCGCGCGCGGCGGCAAGGCCGCCGGATCGGTCAGCAAGAAGACCGATTATGTCGTCGTCGGCGCGAACGCCGGCTCCAAGGCCGCCAAGGCTGAGGAACTGGGGTTGCCGATGCTCGACGAGGACGGCTTCAAGCGGCTGTTGGAAACCGGCGAGGCGTGACCGCCGCAGGTGGTGCACCGAATCGGCCGATTCGGTGCGGCCCGCCGCCGCGGCCAGCCGTCGCCGGTTATGCTGGGAATACGTCGGCTCGCAGGATGAGCCCATGGTGTGCAAGGAGGTTGCCATGAAGGTCGTGATCATCGGAGGCGTGGCGGGAGGCGCCACCGCGGCGACACGTCTGCGTCGGCTGGACGAGCGGGCCGAAATCGTCATGCTCGACAAGGGCCCACACGTCTCGTTCTCCAACTGCAGCCTGCCGTTCCGGCTGAGCGGCACCGTCGACGCCACGGACAAGCTTGTCATGATGACCCCGCAGGCGTTCGCCGCCCGGTACCGTATCGACGCCCGCGTCAACAGCGAGGCCGTCGCCATCGACTGCGACTCGCACACCGTGCACGTCAGGAACCTCGACGACGGCGCCGAATACGACGAATCCTACGACAAACTCATCCTCTCGCCGGGCGCACGGGCCATCGTCCCGCCCATCCCCGGCATCGAAACCGCCGACGTGTTCACACTGAAAACCGTCACCGACGTCGACCGTCTGCACACGTTCCTGAACGAACGCGGCGTTAGCCGGGTCAGTGTGGTCGGCGGCGGGTTCATCGGCGTGGAGACCGCCGTCAACCTCGTCGAGGCCGGCTACCAGGTCTCGCTGGTGGAGGCCGCGCCCCAGATCCTGACGACCTTCGACCACGACATGGTCCAGATCCTGCACAAGGCCATGCTCGACCACGGCGTCAACCTCATCGTCAACGACCAGGTCTCACGTTGCGACGGCAACGACCTGACCCTGGCCTCCGGGCGGCGCGTCGAAGGCCAGGCCGTCGTCATGGCCGTCGGCATCCGGCCGGACACAGCGCTCGCCGCCGAGGCCGGTCTGGACGTGAACGAGCGCGGGGCGATCCTGACCGACGCCTCCTACCGGACCAACGACCCCGACATCTACGCGATCGGAGACGCCATCGAGGTCGTGAACGCGCTGACCCACCGCCCGACGATGCTACAGCTGGCCGGCCCCGCGCAGAAGCAGGCGCGGCAGGTCGCCGACCACATCTGCGGACGCACCGTACGCAACACCGGGTATATCGGGTCCAACTGCATCAAGGTGTTCGAATGGAACGCGGCCGGCACCGGCCTGACCGCCGCGCAGTGCGAGCGGGAGGGCCTGCGGTACGACTACGCGTACGTCATCCCACAGGACAAGGTCTCGCTGATGCCCGACTCGCGGCCGCTGCACGTCAAACTCATCTTCGAGGTGCCGACCGGACGCGTGCTCGGCGCGCAGGCGATCGGACAGGGCGACGCCGCCAAACGCATCGACGTGGTGGCCACGGCCATCAAGTTCGGCGCCGTCGTGGACGACCTGCGCGATCTGGAACTGTGCTACGCGCCGCCGTTCTCCAACGCCAAGGATCCGGTCAACGTGGCCGCGCTCGTGGCCGGCAACCTGCTGGGCGGCGACTACCGGCAGACGCACGTGAGCCAGGCGCGCGAACTCGTGGAATCCGGCGCCACGATCATCGACGTGCGCGAACCCGGCGCCTTCGCCAAGGGACACCTCAAGGGGGCGGTCAACATCCCGCTCACGCAGATGCGCGCGCGGCTGGACGAGATCCCGACGGACCGGCCAGTGTATCTGAACTGCCGGTCCTCCCAGACCAGCTACAATGCGGTCCGCCTGCTGCAGGGGCACGGGTTCGCGAATGTGGTCAACCTGGGCGGCAGCATGCTCGGCATCAGCCTGTACGAATACTTCACCGACGTCACCACCGGTCGCGAGCCGATCGTGACCGCCTACTGCTTCGACTGAGCCGATGCCGGACGCCCGTCGGACCGGCCGACACGGCGGGTGGGGCTCTGGCATGGCGTGAAATCGCACGCTAGGGTGGAAGCAAACCCAAGCAACGGCCGACGCAAGGAGGAGCCATGGAACGGATCGAAGCCGACATCTACGAGCGTCTGAGCAAGGTCATCGACCCCGAACTCGGCCGGTCGGTCACCGAACTGGGCATGATCCCGGCGATCGAGGTCATGCCCGCCTCGGACGGCGCCTATGACGTGACCGTACACGTGGAGCTCACCGTCGAAGGGTGCCCGCTGGCGGAGACGATCACCCGCAGGATCAACGCGGCCGTCGCCTCCTATCCGGACGCCGACCTCATCCCGCACGTCGAGGTCTCCACGATGGACGACGACAAACTCGCGGCGCTCGTGGCCGGGCTCAAGGCGGAACGCCGGCAGAATCCGTTCACCAAGCCGGGCAGCAAGACCCGCATCTTCGCCATCGCCTCCGGCAAGGGCGGCGTCGGCAAATCGTCGGTCACCGCAAACCTGGCCGCCACGTTCGCGGCGCTCGGATACGATACGGCCGCCATCGACGCCGACATCTACGGATTCTCCCTGCCGAGTCTGTTCGGCGTGACCAGTCAACCGACCAACCTCAACGGCATGCTGATGCCGGTGACCGCCTGGGGCGTCAAACTCATCTCGATCGGCATGTTCGCCGGTGCGGACCGGGCGATTCTGTGGCGCGGGCCCAGGCTGCAGCGTTCGCTGGAACAGTTCCTGTCCGACGTGTGGTGGGGCGAGCCGGACGTGCTGCTGCTCGATCTGGCGCCCGGCACCGGCGATATGGCGATCTCGGTGGCGCAGACCCTGCCGAACGCGGAACTCGTGGTCGTCACCACGCCGCAGCCCAGCGCCTCCGACGTGGCGGTACGCTCCGGTCTGGTCGCGCTGCAGGTGCCGATGAAGGTGCGCGGCGTGGTCGAGAACATGAGCTGGTTCGAGCACAAGGGCGAGCGGCTGGAGATCTTCGGCAACGGCGGCGGCGAGCGCGTCTCTGACCAACTGACGCGCGCCCTGGGCTATGAGGTGCCGCTGATGGGCCAGCTGCCGCTGGTCCCGGAGATCCGCGAGACCGGCGAGTCGGGGCGTCCCGCCGTGCTCAACAGGGACGGCTCTCTGCGGACGGACGGCCTGGGCCGCATCTTCAAGTCCGTGGCCGAACGGCTGATGGACTAGCCGGAATTGGCGGTTGCGCCGTCAACCGCTATAGTGGGCGGCGGATATGCAGGACGGTCTCCCCATATGCCAAGGAGGCCTCACGGAAGGATGTTCGGGACATTGCTCAGCCGATAGGATGACTGTTGCGGATGGCGATGCGCATTGAGGCGCGCCGCCGCACCCATCCTATGCCTTCAGCAGTCGCCATTGGTCGTATCCGTTCGCGGCGCGCCTGAGAGGAACATCATGGCGCAACCCATCATGCTGACGTTATCCCATATCGGTTTCACCTATCCGGGAGCCCCCGATCCGCTGTTCCAGGACATCTCCGTCTCCTTTCCCCGGGGATGGACCGCCGTGCTCGGCGACAACGGCATCGGCAAATCGACCCTGGCCGCCATCGCGGTCGGACGTCTTGCCCCCGACTCGGGGAGCGTATCGCCGAATCCGGGGAACCTGATCATCGCCACCTGCCCGCAGTCGACCGACGACGTTCCCGACAACCTTGAGGACTTCGCCGCCGACTGGTCGCCCGAGGCCATGGCGGTCAGACAGGCGTTGGACCTCGACGACGGCTGGCTGTATCGCTATGCCACGCTCTCCGGCGGCGAGGCCAAACGCGTGCAGGTCGCCTGCGCCCTGGCCAAGCAGCCCGACGTGTTGGTGCTCGACGAACCGACCAACCATGTGGACGAGCCGACCCGCAGCGTCATCGCGAAAGCCATGGCCGGATTCCGCGGCATCGGCATCCTCATCTCGCATGACGTCGACCTGATCGACGCCACCTGCGGACGGTGCATGATGTTCGAACGCAGGCATGTCGGCCATCGCAACGTGACCGTGTCCAACGTCTATCAGGGCGGCTATACGCAGGCCAGCGCCCAGCGACGGGCCAACGACGAGCGGGACGCCGGCCTGCTGCGGTCCGCCCGCCGCGAGCACGAGCGACTGCGCGCCGCGCAGGCCGACCGCTTCCAGCAGGTGCAGCATGCGAACGCGGCCAGGGACAAAGGCGGCCGGCGCATCGACCCGAAGGACCATGATGCGCGTGGCGCCCTGCACTTGGCCAAGGCGACGAGTCTGGACTCCGGCGCGTCACGGGCCTATGCCCAGTTGGACGGTCGCATCGCCGCCGCCGAGCGCAGGGTCGCGTCGCTGAGCGTCGCCGCCAAGCGATACGACGGCGACATCTGGATGGATGCCGCGCCCAGCCATCGCGCGGAACTGATGCGGATCGGGCCGGGCGTCGTGAGATTCGGGGATGCGGCGATCGTCGACGATGGCGCGGCGTTGGCGGACGGCCGGACACCGCGTCCGGATGGTTCGTCCGATAGCGTGGGGATGTGCTCGCATCTGCATGTCGATGGCGGCGTGTGGCGCATCTCGGTGGAGGGCGACGGCCATGACCGCGTCGGAGGCATCGTGGGCGTGCGTATCCCGCTGCTGAGCGTCGGCCCGCGCGACCATATCGGCGTGACCGGGCCGAACGGACTGGGCAAGTCCACGATCATCCGGGCGCTGTTGCGGGCGGCCGCCGACGTGCGGACGCTGACTATCGTCCAGAACACCACCGACGACGACGCGCGGCGTGCGATGGGCCGGTTGGCGGGACTGCCGGCCAAGGACCGTGCGCGGGCGCTCTCGTCCTACGCCCAATTGAACGCCGACCCGGACAAGCTGCTGGCGGGGGAGAACCCCTCGCCCGGCGAGCTGCGCAAAATGCTGCTCTGCCTGGGGCTGCTGGACCGGCCGGAACTGATCGTGATGGACGAGCCGACCAACCACTTGGATCTGGAATCCAAGGAGGCGCTCGCCCGGGTGCTCGCCGAGTATCCCGGCGCGCTGGTCATCGTCTCGCACGAGCGATGGTTCATCGAACGGGTCGGCGCATAGGACGCGGGCATACAAGAGGGCCCCGGCCAGCCAGCCGGGGCCCAAGTCAGCTCATCAAGCCAAACTCAGATGTGGAAGTAGAGCTCGTACTCCAGCGGGGTCGGGCACAGGCGGGCCTGATCGATCTCGCCGCGCTTCAGGTCGATCCACGTCTCGATGAGG
>OLQE01000664.1_pt1 | contig 24437 bp, 11 predicted proteins | sample 1643161 | NCBI WGS metagenome assembly OLQE01 (sample SAMEA3136650, study PRJEB25190) | human gut metagenome | reverse complement strand
TTGTAGATACTTGGCTCAGTAGAGCCATTGAGCAAGAAGCCCCCACTTCAAAATCAGTGATTTAAGTGGTGGGAGCATGTCACACCGTTTTACGGAGAATGTACGCTGGTCCCAGCTCTGTAATTTCATCAATATTCCAACGGACTGTCCGCAGAGAAATGAGCGTATGGGCTGGGCGGGTGATACCCATGTTTTCTGCCATACAGCGCTTCTGAACAGTGATCTGAAGCTGTTTTACGAGCGTTATCTGCAGGCATTCGAGGATCTTCAGACGAAGGAAGGCCAGTATCCGGAGGCTTCGGCGGCGTGACGTACGAGTGTGCCAGCATTTTCATGGCATATGAGCTGTACGGACAGTACAAAGATGGGCGGATGCTGGAAAAATATTATCCGGGTATGAAAAAATATATGGCATACATGAAGGATAAAGGGCTTCCGGGAGCAGGAAGTGCGGTGGTAGGACCTTTGGGTGACTGGCTGGCACCGGAAGAAACGGATCTTCCTCTGCTTTGGAATGCTTTCTATTACAGAGAGGCGGTTTTGATGGAAAAGATCGCCGGCATCCTGAGGGATGAAGAGGATGCGAAAGCTTATCATGAACTGGCGGAAACCTGCCGTCGTTATTGGAATGACACTTTTGTGGATCCTGCGACAAAGAAAACCAGGACTCTGGATGGCAGGCTCTGTGATACACAATGCTCTTATGTTTTGGGCCTGGAATATGGCGTGATGGAGGACAGGACGGCAGCAGCAGAGCATCTGCTCCGAAAGACGAGAACTGCGGATCACACCGTCGGTACCGGCTTCTTCGGAACCGGGCTTCTGAACCAGGCCCTTTGCGATACGGGAGCAAGTGAGGATGCCTATAAGCTTATGCTCCAGACCGCTTTTCCGTCCTGGCTCTATCCTGTGACCCAGGGAGCCACGACAATCTTGGAGCACTGGGATTCTCTGACAGAAGAGCGCGGCTTTGGAGGCCAGAACGCTATGAACTCTTTCAACCATTATTCTCTGGGAAGTGTGCTTTCCTGGCTCTACCAGTATGTCTTGGGTATCCGCCGGGAGGAAGAACATCCGGGCTTTGCTCATTTCCGTCTGGAGCCTGTGATCGGAGATCTCATCTGGGCAAAAGGCAGTGTGAATTCGCCTTACGGAGTCATTGAGAGCGGATGGAAAAAAGAAAACGGACACATCCTTTATCAGTGCGAGATCCCGGTGAACACCAGGGCGACCCTGGTACTGCCGGGCGGCAGGACGGAGGAACTGGGATCGGGAAGATATGAATTTACAGTATAATTGAAATCAGAATGCGCCATCCCAGGCGGCAGCTGATACGGCAACTATGGATGCCGTTCTGACAGCTGCCTGGGATGGCGCTTTTAGTGGTGATTTTATTTGATTTTAGCCCTTCTGCTTACGCCTTTGCTTCGAAGAAGCCTGGTGTAAGCAGTTTTCTGTTTTTTCGGTACAGAAACGGTGAGCTTTTTCGGGGTTCCGATGAAAGCTTTGGTGCCGATGGTTTTGCTGGTGAGTCTGGCAGTCCGGATCGTGAGGAATGTCAGCTTCTTGCAACCATAGAAGGCACTTTTTCCGATGCTTGTGGTGGCTGCAGGGATCGTGAGTTTCTTTAAAGCCGTGCAGCGGTAGAAGGCGTAGGCGCCGATGTTTTTGACAGAGCTGCCAAGGGTTACGCTGCTGAGCTTGCTGCAGTTGGAGAAAGCCTTCTGACCGATGGTGGTGACATTGCTTCCTACCGTGACTTTCGTGACGGTGGCATTATTCCGGAAAGCGGCGGAGGCAATGGAGGTTACTTTGAAAGGATAGCCTTTCAGAGTTACGGTCTTTGGAATGATGACTGATTTCGCTCCTTTTTTCGGTGCTTTAAAGGCAACGGTTCTGGTACCCGTAACGAGATATTTGCTGCCGGAGGCATGGGTCAGAGTCTGACCTTTTTTCGGCCGGGTATTTGTAGATGGCGTTTCAGGAACCGGAGTTCCGTCTGCGGAAGTAATGAGGAAGGTTGTTTTGAGTGTTCCTTTGTATACACCTTTTCCAGTAACAATGATCGTGCCTGTTCCGGGATTGATATTGTTTTTATAGGAAAGGGTGTAATCGCTGCCTTCACTTAAGGTGTTTCCATCACAGGTGACAGTCACTGCAGGACGGATTTCGGACCCGGTAAAGCGGCATCGTTTATCGTAGAGAATGATTTTAGCATGCCTGTCCAGCTGAGAGTGATCGGTATAATCCGCCTTCCGGTCAGAAGCACTTACATAGAACTGAATGAACCCTCCTCCAATATGGGCGTTATCTTCCAGGCGGCAAAAATCGTAACTGAGATTTACATATCCTTCAGAGATACCGGTGACTTTTCCGCCAGGAGTGACTGTGGCAATGGAAGGATCCTCCGATTTCCAGGTCAGGACATAATCTTCTTCCCTTTTACTATAAGAGTAGGGATAAAATCCTGACAGACTCTGGCCTTTTCTGATGGTGATTGCGCCCTGGGTCAGGGTGTAATCAGAAGATTTTCCTGGCAGAGAAAAAGCGGATCCGGAATAGCTGAGAAAGAATGGCTTTCCATTTCGGATAACAATCGAATTGGTAGCGATGATTCCATTGGGTTTTGCGTATTCGTCTCCTACCCAGCCATCCCGATAACATTCATCGTTGATCATCTGATCTTTTCGCTCCGGGTTTTCGTCATACTCCCATCCATCACGGGTACCGTTGGGAGACTCAGAATAACGAAGAACCGCAGGGTAGGAAATACCCTCTGCAGAGCCAAAATACTGCACGGAACAGCCATGTACCTGACTTCCCGGAATTCCATTTTCAAGGTATAGAAAACGGCCATCTTTGTAAAAAATCCCGCTTCCGTTATTGATGTACTGGAAAGGAATTCCGTCATAGTAGGGGCAGACCCCATCGATGAGATCGAAAAAATACCACTTGGAGATTAAGGTTTTGTCTTTGCATTGATACCTGTCGAAAAGCGGATCAAAGAGGTACCAGTCATCTCCGAGCCAGGCCATGACCCAGGCGTGACCGTCTGCATGGCTTAAGACTCCAAGGGTCATATTTTTCTGCATGTTTCCGATCCATCCGGTGCAGTCCACAGCAGAAATACCGGCAAAGCGCATCAGCGCTGTCATAAGCATGCTGTATCCCTGGCAGTCGCCTCTGCGGCTGTAGAAAACGTCAACGGGGAAAGAAGAAACCGTTGTGTCATAAGTAATGTTTCCTTTGATCCAGCGGGCAATCGCAGTTGCCTTACTGGAAGGAGAGGTAAGCCCCTTGGTGATGGTATCACTCAGTTTTTGCAGGACTTCTCTGTCAGCATCAGAAAGAAACCAGTTTGTGAGGCCCAGGTCCGGATACTTCTGCCGGTAGATCTCGTCGATGTACTTCCAGGAAGCGGAAGTAAGCTGCGGTGTGATCTTGTAGCAGGGATCGGTACCTTTCAGAGCCGCTGCTTTTGTGCTTACAGGCATCAGTCCCAGTAAAAGGACTGCCAGCAGAAAAATGCCCGCAAGAAATTTTTGTGTTTTTTTCATAATCTTGCTCCCTTCATAAAATATTTCACTGTTTTCATAATAGCAAAAGGAATCGGAGATGTAAACCAAAGGAAGACACTTTGCCGAAAATGTACAGGGGAAGGGCAGAAATGTGCATTTATCACTCCAAATTTTCGCTGTTCATGAGAAGCTTCTTATTATATAATGATACCAGGGTCAAAAGGTCAAAAAGCCGTTCATGCTTGCATGATAAGGCGTTTGAAAAACGGGAGGAAGACAGCTATGGAGAAATATGTGGTTCAATGCTACCAGGGACAGAAGATCCGAAGTGTCTGGAAAGAAAGGGAAGGCAGATGGTTTTTCTCTGTTGTTGATGTTCTGCGGGCACTGGAAGCAAGTGCGAATCCCAGCCGGTACTGGAGCGATTTTAAGCGAAAGCTGCGGCAGAAAACGGAAAAGGAAGAAGCACCTTTCCGCTTTGAGAATATCGTATCGCTGAAACTTCCGGCGGCAGATCAGAAGAGTTATAAAACGGACATGCTGGATGAAGAAGGCTTAAAAGAGCTGTTTACCATTCTGCATATCAGAAAGACAGAAGAATTTCTGAACGTTTTTTTTCGTGCGGAAAAGACGGAGAGAACGAGGGAAGCAGAGGGAAAAGCTGAAAAAAGCGGGTTCTTGCTTCCTCTTCTGAACAGTTCTTTTGAACCCGGCGATGGAAAAAAGACGGTGGAAAGCTTTTCAGATCCTGACTTTCGAAGGATAGCAGAGGCGGAGCTCTATTATTTTTCCGGTGAAGCGGAAAAATGTGAGGGGATCACGGAGACTTATCTGGAAAATGAGAATATTTCCATCCGGCTTTCTGCCTGTCTTATGTATTCCTTTGCTAATTTTACTCTGGGAAATGCAGAGGCGGCCCGGAATGGATTTTTAAAAATCCAGGAAACGCTGGCGGCTGTTTTGTCAGGGAATGAGAAAAAGGAAATTCAGGCGAACTGTGTCTTTGCCGGCTATATGACCTGTATTCTGGTACATCTTCCGGCTGATGATCTTCCTCCTTTGCGGGAGTATGTGAAGTATCTGCCCAAAGGACTTCGCGCTTACGCCTCTTATCTGATGGCGCATGAGCTTTATCTGCAGGAAAACTATGAACGGGCACTGGGGATTCTGGATGCGACTCTTTTTTCACTTAATGAGACCTATCCGATTCCGGAAATCTATATTTACTGCATGGTTGCCATGTGCAAAATCAAACTGAAAGAAACGGAAGAGGCAAAAGAGGCCTTTATGACAGCCTGGGATACGGCAAAACCGGACGGGCTTCTGGAGGTTTTTATTGAGCATCATGGCCTTCTTCAGGGAGTCATGGAGTCTTGTCTGAAAAAGGCGGAACCGGAGGCTTATAAGGCACTTACGAAAGGCATCATCAGTTTCAGCCGTGGCTGGATGAAGATGCACAATCAGGAATCGGACTGGGTTGTCACGGATGCACTGACACCGCAGGAATTTGCCATTGCCATGCTGGCCTGCCGGGACTGGAGCAACCAGGAGATCGCAGACTGTATGGGCCTTTCGGTCAACACTGTGAAACACATCATTTCCGATATTCTTGCTACCCTGCATGTGAACAGCAGAAAAGAACTGCTGCAGTTTGTAAATAAGTAAAAGACAGAGAAAAGCCGTGATTTTCAGTCTTACGAATATCGTAAAACTGGACCCGTAAACAAAAGACAAAAAGACCAAAAGTGTCTTGCCTGGCAGCCTGGGCAGGGCACTTTTTTCTGCTTTCAAGAGGGTTTCTGGTGAGTAAAAAAAACAATATAATATTCTTAAGAACTGTCAGATAATGGAAAAATCATATGAGGGAGGAAGCAATATGAAGAAAAAGCAACGGCAATTTCTGGCTATGCTTCTGGTTCTGGCCATGCTGGTAACGACCATTGGAGGCACAGGAGTGGGCGAAACCTTTGTGCGGGCAGCAGAACTGGAAGAAACAAAGGAAGAAAGCAATAAAAGCGCAGAGACAGAGACGGAGGAAGATCTCCGCACGATGGAGACAGCCGCGAAAGAGCTGAAAGAACAGGCGCAGCTGGAAACCTGGTCGGACGCGAAGGCTTTTCTGGAAAAATTTCTGGGTTTAAGCTCCGAGAGCGATGAGCTGGACTCTTATTTTGACGGGAAAACAGACGAAAACCTTTCCGGGGCAGACTGGCAGGCGCTCTGCGAAAAGCTCTGGGCGAACCAGGCCTTTTCTGAGGAAGAAGCCGACAGCCTGAATCTGACCGGAGGAGATGCAAATCTTCTCATCATGGCAGAAAAAGCGGCCGTGACCGGTGCGGAGGCAAAGCACATTTCTGTTGCCGGAGGCGGCAAGGTGAAGCTGAAAGAGACGAAAGCAGATTCTATGGGAATTTTCGGTGGCATCAGAACCGAACTTTCCGGCACCAGTCTGGAAAAGCTGACTCTCTTTAGCGGAGAAGAAGCGGAAGATACCCTCCTTCGCCTTTCTCAGGATACGGAAGTTCCGGAGATCCAGGTGGATGGCGGAAAAGAAGTGACCATTGAGGGAAATGCTTCCCTGGGCGTGATCCGGGTAACGAAAGCACCGGAAAAACTTACGGTACGGGCAACTGCTTCTGTGAAAAATGAAAGTCAGGAAGCACTTACGCTTGTGAAGCCTGACGGAAGCGAGATCACACTCAAAGCCGGGCAGCAGGAGGAACTGGTGCTGACCTCTTATCTGGTCACTTTTATGGCAGAAGATGAGGTACTGGAGACTGCTCTCGTAAAACCGGGTGATCCGGTGGAATATCCGGAAGAACTGCCGGAAAAAGAAGGCAAGATTTTCACCTCCTGGTATCAGGACGAGGAATTTACGGAGCCGGCCTCTCAGTTTGAGGCTGTAAACGGTCAGCTGACCTTTTATGCCCGTTATATAAAAGCAGAGGATGCAGTTACGGTCACCTTCGAGACCGCTGGCGGGGATCCTTTAAAACCACTGGCCTTTGCAAAGGGTGAAACGCTTCTGACCAAGCCGGTTTCAGAAATCTCCACAAGAAAAGAAGGGTATACCTTTGGCGGCTGGTGCCGTGATGCGGAGTGTACGGAGAGCTTTTCCTATACGGAGCCGCTGGAAGAAAACGTGACATTGTATGCATTTTTTACGTCCGATGAACCGGAAATTTCTGAAAAAGACGGAAGCTCTGTGGACCGGAAGGATTTCGGCTGGCAGGAAGAGGTACTTCTTACCGCAGAAGAGGGAATGACGCTGGAGGATGTGGAGGCAGCCATCCGCCTGGAGGCAGGATCCGGTGATCTGGAGCCGACGGTCAGCGTGAGAGAGACGGCAGACGGTTTTGCTCTTTCCGGAACCTGCTATGAAAAGGATGGGGAGAAAGGCTTTGAGCCCGGTTCCACGGTGAGTGTGATCGTATCTGACGGTGTGCATTTTGCCGGTTATTCGGAAGACGTGGAGACCATGGTGCTCTACGTATACAAGGAAGAAGTCGAGGTGGTAGACTTTTCCGATGAGATCGCCTATGAACTCTGGGATCAGGTGACTTCTTATACACCGGTGGTTTCCTATGAGGATAAGGACCAGAGCGAAAACCTGGATGAAGAGGTCGACCAGAGAGATTATGACCCCGGTGAGATCGTACTTCAGACCGACAAAGAGTATAAAAAAGAGGATATCGTAGTCTTTTATGACGGTGAGATCGGCAGAGAAGAACAGAATATCGAAGCCTATACAGAGGGCTCTTTCGATGGCTACGTTCTTTTTGCAGAGATTCTGACTGCTGAGAAAAAAGAGGATGGGACACATCTGACGTTCGGTTACGCGGATCCTGAAGCCTATCTTTCTGATCTGGATGTTCATGTGACGGAAGATGTGGATGTGGATGAGGAACTGAGCGAGGAAGATCTGGAGCTCCTTTCATCCAAAATCTCCAGTCAGGTGGAAGAAAATGAAGAACTGAAGGCACAGATGCTGGTAGCTGTCATGAGTTCCAGGGAGACGCAGAAGCTCCTGGATGAGATGTATGGAGAAGGCGTATATGCACTGGCAGGTATGAATGCGACGCTCCAGCCGCAGCGCCCCACGGTAAAACTTTCCGTATCCGGAAGTACGGTGACAGCAAATATCACGGTCGGTGCCAAAGCCACGATCAAAAAGGACGGCAAGATACTGATGACGGTGACACCGAAGCTTGCGTTTACCCAGTCTCTGTCGGTACAGACCAATGTAAACGGCGGAAAGATCTGGCTGGATATGTCTGTAACGCTTCGTTCCACGTCGAAGATCGCCCTTACGATCTCTGCCACCACCGGAAAGAGTGCCAATGTTTTTGAAAAAGCGGCAGAGAGCATGAAAGAGATCGTAAAACCGGAAGGCATCAAAGAGACGGACGATTACGATGCGTATGACCAGTCCGTGCAGGATCTTATGGATGTGATGCAGTCGGTGGTTTCGACCTCACTGTCCTATAATGATCTCTTTACCGTCCGGCTTCTGACACTGAAATTCTCCTTCTACGGCATCATCACCCTTGGCGTGGACCTGGATTTCGTGGGTCAGATCGGTATTCTGGCAACCTTCGGTGTGGAGATCGTCATTACAAACGGCGAACGCATCGGTTTCAAATACAATTTCCTGAAATTCAAGGGAAGTTCTTACACGCAGAAGCTGGAAAGTAACGTGACTACGAACATTTACCTCATTGGTAAAGTCGGCGTCCGTCTGGGGCTCCGACTGACGATCTCAATCACACTCTGCGGCATCGCAAGTGCCTCGGTGATGGGAAGTCTTTATGCCTACGCGGAGCTTTCGGGTATGTATTTCTTCACGGCGAATCTTTTATCCGGGGCAAATACCAGCCTGGGAGCACTGAATTTTGAGGTCGGTATTGATGTGAGCGTAGACCTTGGCCTTCGGGTAAAACTGATCTTCAAGACCATCAAGAAAAACTGGAATGTTTACAAAGGCCGCTGGCCGCTATGGTCCACTTCGGTATCCAGTAAACTCAGCTATATGAATGCGGAAAAACTGGATCAGATGTGGGAAAGCTCCATAGCCAATGCAGATAAGAAAACCGTGTTTGGATTCCAGAATATTCCCATGAAGACCTGGACACTGATGACCGGTGAATGCCTGGAGAACGAACTCCTCTGGAGTAATAAAGAAGTGAGTCTCAAGATCGAAAATCTTACGGTGAACGGAGAGAAAGTTCCATCCGGCGATCCGAAAAACAAACTGTTCTCCGTTGGTGATCCTTCCAGAGGGCAGAATCAGGGCATGATCTACATGGATGAAAGCATAGCGGCAGAGTACGTCTGTGAAAAAGCGGAACTGGATGTGGTGCTGACTTATCAGAACAGCAATGCTTCCGCCATGGTGAAAAAACAGGTGCGCCGCTTCCATCTCTCCAAGCAATGCGCCATTTCCACTACGACACAGAAGGTTCAGGTGAAGCTTTATGACTGGTGTGCCCATGCCTGGGGACTGGAAGCAGCAGCCTGGGATAATGCGGTAGTTTATGAGACTTCTTTTGAAGCGTCTCATATGGTGGGAGGTTTAAGCGAGCCGACAGCCACCGGAAAAATGAATCTGAATACGGCGGCATCTGCAGCCATAAAGGCTTATCCGGAAATCCAGGGAATGAATTTCAGCTGGCTGGATCCGTCAGGAAGCAGTTCCATGCAGTACAGTGTTCCCAGGATCAGTAACTTCTGCTATATGACACCGGATAATGGAGTGGTACGTTTCGACGTATTCAAGGAAACAAAAGAGTATGAGGTAACCTATTATCTCTATGTACGCCGGTTTGAAGGTGACGGCAGCATCAATTATCATGTGAAGCTGACCAATCCTCTGCCGGATACGCAATATGCATTTTCTGTTTATCCGCCGCAGAGTGAAACGGCTCTGGATTTTGTACCTGAGGAAGACGGAAGCTGGAAGCTTTCTGCAAAGAGATCTGCTTTTAACGGAGAAAAGCAGCCGCTCCTCATGACGGTGGACGGGGCAGAACCGGTAAAAACAGGCTTTTTCCTCACCGGCCGGGAACAGGAAACGAACGTCCGTTATGAGATCACCCTCGGGGATCCGAAGCTGGAGGTAGAGCTTGGAGAAGGCATCCGTTCCATGAATTTTGAGGACGAATCCATTGTGACAGAAACAGGCATTCGGCCGGGAACGGAAGTCCGCCTGAAGATCGCACTGGAGGAAGGCTACACCGGTGTGGAAGTGCAGTGCGAAGATCCGGCTATTCAGTTCCGGACAGAAGAAGACAACACCGTAGTCTTTTCCATGCCGACGTATGATCTGAAGCTCCGGCTCCGTTCTTATCAATATCGGACACTGACGTTCCTGTATAATTACGGCTCCTATGGAACCTATAAAACGGTAAGCGTGCGGGAAGACGGAAAAACAGAAGAACCACCGGCACCGTTTGTTGACGGTTTGACGTTCCGCGGCTGGAAAGAAAAAGAGGATGGTTCGGGAGACTCCTTTGTTTTCGGTGGAAATCTGGTGACGGATCAGATTCTCTATGCGGACTGGACCTGTGATGTGACGGTCGATTTCGGAGCAGTGAAGGGGCAGGCACTTTATCTGGACGGAGAAGAGACCAGACAGGTATTCGAAGGAGACGGGGAAGAATACTACCGCTTTACGTATTCCACCAGACGGGTGGGAGAAAAAGTCCTGGATATCCTGGTTCCGGATTACCCCGGTTATGAATTTACCGGCTGGTATACAAATGCGGAAGCAGAAGGCGAGCCGGCAGATACGGAAAATCTGACGCTGACCGGCGGACTGATCCTTTACGCAGGCTGGATCAAACTGATCCCTGTGACCTTTGAACGGAACGATCCTGCGGAAAATCCGGAGGAAGGAAGTTATGCAAATACCGTTGTGCAGGAGGGCGCTCTTCTGACAGAGCTTCCGGAAAATCCGGTGAGAGACCATTATGAGTTTACCGGCTGGTATAAAGACCGGGAAGGAAAAGAAGCGTTTGATCCGGCAGCAGAGATGATCAGCGAAGAACTGATCCTTTACGCAGGCTGGAAAGCAGTGACCTATTCCATCACCTATGAAATGAACGGAGTGGAAAAACCTGCTGAGAATCCGGAAAGCTATACGACAGAAGATACCATTATCCTGAAAAATCCGGAGCGGGAAGGCTATGAGTTTACCGGCTGGACCGGAACCGGTCTTACCGGGGCGGTGAAAACCGTTGAGATTCCGGCTGGTTCTTCCGGAGAGAGGCAGTATACGGCCCATTGGAAGACCATCACTTACAAACTTTCTTATAATCTGGTCCGCGGAACCCTCGCGGAGCCAAACCCGGAGAGCTACACGGTGGAAAGCGATGAGATCACACTGAAAAATCCGGCTCTGGAAAAATATGAATTTACCGGCTGGATCGGAACCGGTCTTACAGAACCCACAATGGAGGTGAAGATTTCCAGGGGCTCTATGGGAGACAGAAGCTATCAGGCAACCTGGAAGACGGATGATCCGTCAGAGAAGATTGCGGATATGGCGCTGGAAGCAGTTGGTAACGGGTATGAGAGCCGGATCGAAGCACTTCCGGAGCTTGGAGAAGAAGCGGGACTGGATGAAAGAGTACTGGAAGCAGTGAGAGAAGCTTTGCAGACCGGTCTGGATCAGGATGAGCGGATCAGTGCCTATCTGAATGCCATTTCTGTGACAGTGGTTCAGGAAAAAGAGCCGGAGATGGAAGACAGGTTCTATCGTTATCTTTATCGTGTCACTGTGACCTACAAAGACGATGCAGGAACCGAGTATGTAAGAGAAAACACCGCTTATGAGGCATGGATCTCCAAAAATCAGCCGGAAGTGACCCTGGCTCCCACAGCGGGCAGTCTTACCTATGGGCAGAGCCTCAAAGACAGCACCCTGACCGGAGGCTGCGTAAAATATGGAGAGGTCGAAGTGCCCGGCACCTTCTCCTGGCAGGATGAGACCATCATCCCCTGGGGCGGAGACAACGGAAGTGTGATTTACTGGGTGATCTTTACACCGGATGAAGAGGCAGCGAAGCTTTATGCTCCCTGCGAAATAGAGGTGTCCGTACAGACCCAGATCGGCGTAAACGTAGAATTTACCGCCGATTCGAGAGATTATGTCAAAGGCAGCACAGAAGCCACGGGAACTTACCGGCTGGTAGATGCAGACCGCGGAATCGTCTATGAAGAGCTGAAGCTCACCGGCGGTCAGATGGAATTTTCTCAGAACATTCCGGGCAAAGATCTGCAGGTTGTTTTCTATGGTTATCAGCTGGAAAATGATTCAGATGGACTCTATGTTCTCCTGAATGAGAGCGCAAAATCCACGGCTGAGATCCGCTGGATCCAGCCGGTACTGGAAACAGCACCGACTGTAAATGGAACCGTGACCGGCGGTACTGCACTGAGAGATGTGGAAGTGACCGGCGGAAGAGCTGTTTACAAGGTCGCAGCCAACGCTTATCAGGAAGCAGCCGGAACCTGGATCTGGGATACGCCGGGCCACACGCTTTCCGGTGAAGGTGAGCAGGAATTTACCCTGACCTTCGTTCCGGAGGATGAGGACGGTTTCCGAAGGATCACCGGAATCAAGGTGAAACTGACCGTGACGAAACGGGAAGTGGAGATTCCACTGATTGCCGGCTTAACCTACGATGGAAGCCTGCAGAAACCGGTCGTAAATGAGACGGCGGACTATGAAGTGACGGAAAACAACGGCGGCATCAGTGCCGGAACCTACACTGTGACACTGCGGCTCAAATATCCGGAATATATGGTCTGGAAAGAGTCAGGATTAGCTACGGACGGAAGTCAGGCTACGGTGAGCAGCGAGGATCCGGCAGTGGCAGTTGTCAGCTATCAGATCAGGAAGGCTGACCTCACCGTGTCAGCCGACCCCGCCGGAAATGGCATTCAGGTCCAGAAGCTTGGTTATGGACAGGAGATGACAGAAGGGGAAAAGGAGACGCGCACCGTCAATGGAAAAGTCGTGGATTTCCGCCTCAGCGCCCAGGATATGATCAGTGGCGTCGTTGTTTCCTATGAAAGAAACGGCAGCAGCATTCCAGTCACCGGTAAATGGAAATGGATGCTGACAGATGAAACAGGCAAACCCTATAACAGCCAGCCGATGCAGGTCGGTACCTGGCAGATAGAAGCAGAATTCATTCCGGAAGAAAACCAGAGAGGAAACTTAAATCCTGTGAGCTATCGTTTCCAGGTGGAAGTGGAAAGGGCAGTGCCGGATGCGAGCAGTTGTGCGTTTGAGACAATTAATGTCATCGGGCTTGATGCACTGAATGTTCCTCTGACGCTGTGTAAGCCGGATCAGCCGCGGCCGGTAAATCCAAACAACGGTGAAACCGTAAACGGAGTCTGGAATTGGGAAGATCCGGAAATGATTCTGAATAGTCGAAGCTACAATGTGACCTTTACTCCGACGGATAGTAAAAATTATGAAACGGTAAATTCCAGTGCGGAGGTAAAAGCAGTAGATGCACTACCATTGACCGTGTATGTCAACTACGGCAGTGATGAAGCAATTACATCCACAGCAAGGACGGCTGTCAGTATTTGGGGAACGACCCGGAAACGCAGCATTTTGGTTGGTGTATCGGAACAGGAAAATATGACATTTTCAGGGGTGGAGATCTCGATGGACAATGAAACTGCAAGCTGCCGGGTAGATGCATCGGGAAATTACGTCTATACGAATTCTGGTTTTATGACAGTGATCTATCACAGTTCCTTGAAGATTGTGGAGATTGTAATGGAGCGGGCTTTGACAGCAAAACCAGTGATTAATGTTTACATGACACAAACGACAGGTACGCAGTCTCTGGAGGCGGATGAAACGAAAACCGCAGCGGTAAGAACGACATCGGGGAAAGGGAAAAAGGCAAGAAGAAAACCGGAAAAAACAGCAGAAAGTGAATCCGAAACGGCAGCAGCAGAAACCGAAAAAGAAACCGAAGCTGTGACGGAACCGCAGACGGAAGCGCCGGAACCATCCACCGAAGAAGTGACAGAACCCACAACAGAACCTGTTACGGAGAAGACTACAGAAGCGGGAACGGAAGCGCCGGAGCCAGAAAAGCAGACCGAGACACCGGCGACGGAAGCAACTACAGAAGCCGCAGAACCAGCTACAGAATCCCAGACCGTGGCACCAGAACCTGCGCCGGAGCCATCTACAGAACCCCAGACGGAGAAACAGACAGAAACAGCAGCACCGGAGCCGTCCACGGAGCCCCAGACAGAAGCGGCTGCAGAACCCCAGACAGAAGCAATCTTACCAGAACCGGCCGCAGAACCAATGACCGAAGTGCCGGAACCGGCTACGGAAGTGCAGACAGAATTGGCGTCAGAACTGCAGAGCGAATCCCTCCAGACAGAAGCAATGAATACCGAAGGGGCTGAAATGCCCCTTCCGGAGGAAGGATGACAGCCGCACCGCAGGCTCCGGTGGTCTGTATTCTGGATTCCGGGACGAATGAAGCCGGAGCCGAGGGCTGGAACTATCTGACCGGAAACGAGGATCTGACGGATGAAGCCGGTCATGGAGACCTGATCTATCAGCTCCTGGAATCGGAAACTCCGAATGCCAGACTCATCATGCTGAAATGTTTTGAATCAGCAGAAGAAACAGAAGAAAAAAAGGGAACAGAGACCATCACGCAGGCGCTCTATGATGCTGTGGATCTCTGGCAGGCGGACGTGATCAGCATCAGCTGGACGCGGAATGAAGAAAGCGAAGAACTTTACGAAGCGGTCTGCTACGCCAGGGAAAACGGCGCCGTTCTTGTGGCGGCAGCAGGAAATCTAAGCCTTTCCACACCCTTAGGCAGTCTGGTCTATCCGGCAGCCTGGGAAGAGGTCATTGGTGTGGGCGGGGCAGATACCGATGAAAAGGGGGAGCCTGTAAGCTCTCTCTGGTATCTTAAGAGCGAGGCGGTATTTGTCAGTGCAGATGGAAATTATGAAGGGGAAAAGGGTTCCTCTTTTGCAGTCCCCAGGGTTTCAGGAAAAATCGCAGAATATCTCTTTCAGCAACCGGAGGCCTCCGAGGCCGAAGTACGGGAATGGTTGAAAGAAACCGCAAGAGATGCCGGAGAAGAGGGATATGATCCGGTTTTTGGCTGGGGCTTTCTGGAGTGACGGAAGGGTACCGGAAGGTAAATGGATCAAAACGGCTGAATCAGACAGAAGAGTCCTGGCTGATTCAGCTGTTTTTTTTCTCTTTCCGGTACACGCTCGGCGTACTGCCGATCAGCTTCCGGAATTGCTTCGTAAAGTAGCTCGGACTGGTAAACCCGCAGGAAAGCGCGATATCCGTTACGGGAAGATTGGTGGAGAGAAGTTTTTCCGCAGCCAGAAGCAGGCGTTTTTCCAGCAGATATTCCATGGGCGTACAGTGGAGATACTGACGAAACAATCGCTGGCAGACACGGGGGCAGACGTTGATGACAGAGGCCAGTTCTTTGATGGAAAGATTCTGTTCCAGATGGGCATCGATCCAGGGCAGCAGCTGTTTGATCCGTTCCTCCTGAAGTGTGGAAGAACGGTGAGAGGGCAGCATCTGCGTCTTTTGACCGGCAAAGAGCAGAATGCGGGAAAGTGCGGCGCGGACCTGGAATTCATAGCCAGGCGTCTCCTGTTCGCAGGAGGAAAAGGCTTCATCAAAATCCAGGAAAAAGGGCTGGTTTTCCGGAAGACGGTCAAATTTCAGATAAGCAGAGCCGTTTTCCAGGAGTGGGCGGATATAGCGGGTATCAAAAACACTTCCGGGCAGGCCGGAAACGATGCCTGCATCAAAGACAAACGAATGATAAAGGCAGGGGGAAGGGACCAGACAGGTAAAGGAGTGGAGGATGCCGGTATTGATGAAGCAGCCTTCACCGGGGAGAATTTCAAAGGTTTCTTTCCCGATGCCGATCCGGACGCGTCCCTCCAGAAGGAGAAAAATTTCCAGCTCCCGGTGCCAGTGGGAGGGGATCAGACCAGCCGCATAGCGGTGGATGTTTCCCTCATTCGCATGAAGGTTAAAGGGGGAGTGTTCCAGATCATTGATTTCTTCTCTGTCCGGATTCATCGGAACAAAGGAGCGGTATTCGATCATGGATAATTCCTTTCATAAAGTCGTTTTTGTTATAGTATAGGACGTTTCTGTGAAAGCGACAAGCTTCTTTTTACGCTATGATGATAAAAAAGCAGTGGCGTATACCGATCGGTCCCGGTCGTTTTCAGGTATCAGCAGACCGCATCGGGTTTTGGATAAGCGCACTGTGAAAAGTAATCGAAAAGAGGAGAGCGATATGAAAAAGACAAAACCGACAGGAAGAATTCTGGACATGACGCAGGGAAAGCCGCTGAAGCTTCTTCTGACCTTTGCACTGCCGTTGTTTCTGGGAAATATCCTTCAGCAGTTTTATAATCTGGCAGATACTTCCATTGCCGGTCATCTGCTGGGTGATGCGGCACTGGCCCAGATTGGAGCAACCTCCGCGCTCTATAGCCTGCTCACCAATTTTGCGTTCGGGCTGAATAACGGTCTGGCACTTACGGTGAGCAGGAGCTTCGGAGCCGGTGATCAGAAAGAGATGAAGCGTTCCGTCTGCTGGATGGTGACGCTGGCGGCGGTTTCCGCTCTGGTGATGACGGTCTGTTTTCTTTTGCTGCGGCGGCCACTTCTCAGAGTGATGCAGACTCCGGATGATGTGCTGGAGGGGGCTTTAAGCTATCTGACCGTCATTCTGGCAGGCATTCCGCTGACGATGGCCTACAACCTGGAGTCAGCCCTGCTTCAGTCGATGGGAAACAGTGTGACGCCTCTTTGTTTTCTCTTATTCAGCAGCTTCCTCAATGTGGGACTGGACTTCTTTTTTATTGGAAATCCCCTGAACCTTGGTGTACAGGGAGCAGCAGCTGCAACCGTGCTTTCCCAGGGGATCAGCGCCGCTCTTGGAGGGTTCTATATTCTGAAAAATTATCCGGAGATCCGTTTTGGAAAAGAGGAATGGAAGGTTCCGCGGAAATTTGTATCCGAAATGTTCTGGACAGGACTCAGCATGGCTCTTATGAGTGCCATCTATAACCTGGGAAGTGTGATCCTTCAGAGCAGCATCAATGCTCTTGGAAGCGTTTATATTGCCGCACAGGTAGGTGGAAGAAAGCTGGCGGAGCTTTTTTACGTGCCGGGAATCGCACTGGGTACCAGTGCAGCCACTTTTTCCAGCCAGAACTACGGAGCAGGGAAACATTCCAGAATCGCAAAAGGAGCAAAAAGCGGAATCTTCATGTATTTCTGCTGGTGGCTGGTGGCACTGGCCTTTGTGATCTTTCTTGCACCTGCCGCAGTCCGCTTGATTACCGGAAGCAGCAACCCGGAGGTCATCGCCAACGGAGCGTTGTATTTACGGATCGGAATCCCGATGATCCCGCCCATGGCTGTCCTGGTCATCCTGCGAAATATCCTTCAGGGGATGCGCCGGCCGGGAATGCCGCTTTTCTGCAGCTGCCTGGAGCTCATCGGAAAGACGGTTTTTGCTGTCTGGCTGGTACCGGCCTTCGGATATCCGGCAGTCTGTGTCTGCGAACCTGTCACCTGGGTGATCTGCTGTGCGGTCATTGCTGTCGCGGTGTTTCGGATCCGTGGGGAATTTGTGGATAAGATTGGAGAGCAAAAAAACTGAACATTCACATTTTTTAAAAATTTATATAGGTTTTTCAGAAGGACTGTTGTATAATGGCAATAAGGAAAAAGAAAGGGGGATACACATCATGAAAAAGAAATTAGTCCTTGCATGCCTGCTTGCAGGAGCAATCTCCATGAATTCGGCTGCCTATGCATCTGCTTCCGGTCAGAGCCTGGGAGAAGTTACGAAGGAAGCAGTCGGGAACCCGGAGGCAGTTGAGGCAGAAACAGAGGCTGCTACAGGAGTGGCCATGGAAAGCGTGGAAGAAACCTCCGCAGAAGCTGCTGTTGAAGAAACAGCAGAGAGTGTACCGGAAGTGTCGGCAGAAAATGCTCTGGAAGAAACGTACACAGATGGTGAGGCAGCGGATCTTACGAAAGAGGAGCTGCTTGAAAAGATGAAAGAAGCAGCTGCAGAGCTCAGCAGTGTGAAGTCAGAAGTCATTATGGACATGGACATCAACATCAGTGCATCCGGAGACGAAGCTTCCACCGGCATGCAGATGGATATGACGATGAATGTCAACATGGCCAATGAGGAGATTTTTGAACCGTATGCTTCGCATCAGACAACGACGATGGTTATGAGTATTCTGGGCCAGACGGAGAAAGAGGTCAGTGAGGTCTATATCCGGGAAGAAGATGGCGAACATGCGAAGTATGAAGGAAGTACCGATGAAAACGGCGAGATCACAGACTGGGAGCGTTCCACTGATTCCAGTGCAGAACCGGAGTTCATTTTCACCAGTGAAAGTCTGAATGAGCTGGAAAGTGCGATCAAATTCACGATCAGAGACCACAAGGCTGTGGATACAGAAGGAAAAGAATATTATGTTCTGGAGAGCAGCATCAGCCTGAACGATGCCATGGAGCAGGCCGGAATGCAGGAAGAGCTTCAGGAATTATTGGATGAGCTGAAGGACTCCCTGGGAGATATGGAAATGCCGGAGACCTTCCAGGTAGAGCTGTATGTCCGTGCAGATGATTTCCTGCCGGCAGAATTTACCATTGATATGTCCGGTCTGAAAGGCAATATGGGCGATACCGCCGGAGAAGGCACCAACACAGAGATGGAATTCAAGACGATGGTAGTGAGATACCGCTGCAGTCAGTACAATGCCATTTCTGAGATCGCTTATCCGGAAAATCTTCCTGCAGCAGATGACGATGGCGAGCCTGAACTGATCCTGGAAACAGAGAGTGAGCCGGAAGAAAATTCCGGAATTGCCGAGGCAGGCGAAGAAGCCAGTGAGATCGTAGAGAATGCAGCAAGTGCTCTTGCAGAAGAGCTGGGTGTAAAAGGGATCCAGGAAACGAAGGATACTTCCGTTACCTTTACGGACAAAGGCAGCAAAGAAAATCCTGCGGCTATGAATGAGATGGGAAAGGTTTACATTTACAATGCCATTTCTGATCAGTATGAGCAGGCAGGTCTTACCGTTACCGGCATCACCGGAGGCGAGGAGGCAGCAGCGTATGTGGAAGAGCTTCTCAATGCGGAAGGCAGCTATTACAGCTTCTCTGCCCTGAAAAACTACGAGGAATACCGGATCGTAGATTATGATCTTTATCTACCCACAGATTTTTCAGATGAAGAATATGGTATCTATGCCCCCAGTACGCTCATGAATGTGGTAAGTGAAGGCAACGACTGGCTGGTTTACAATGGAGACAGCTATTTCGCATCCACTTACAACCTTTATGAGGATATGAACAGCTATCATCCGGGTGATACCGTTCACTGCCAGTGCGTGATGATCGTGCCGAAAGATCTTACCGAGTATCAGTTGGAATTTGGTCCTTACGGACTGGATTATCTCTACGTGGAAATTCAGTAAAAAGAACCATCTGCGCCCCCTGCACCTGATAAGCAGGGGGCTTTTTGTGACGCACGGCAAAGATTTCTGACGCAGTCTTTCACGCTCTGCTGAATCGAATCAGGGGCAAAAGGTCTTTTGCCCCCAACTGATGCCTGCGAATTGCTCCGCTGCAAAGCAGCTCCCGCAAGGTCTCCGCTCCGCTTCGGTCGGTGCTAAACGTGTGCCACTGGCACACAGCACCTACAAACATTCAAAATCCGCTGATTTACTGCGTAAATCGCTGCTTTTTCATGTTTGGCGGGTCCCAAGTTCAAAAGCCTTATCATGCAAGCATGAACGGCTTTTTGACCTTTTGACCCTGGCATCATCATAGTATGGAACTTCGAGTGGAAACTGTAAAGCGGGGATTCAAGCATAGACAAAGAAGGAAACGCGGATCCAAAATGTCCGCTGGTAGAAAAAAGGAGAAAATGCATGCTGACAGAAGCGAAACTTCGAAAGAAGGTTTATGACGCGACATATAAAAGAGGCTCCCGTCTGTACAATGCAGGTGGCGTGTTGGAAATGGAAGAAAAAGATCAGGGAGACCGGATCCTGATCCGTTCACGGGTACAGGGAAGCGGAAGCAGGACTTATCAGGTCGAACTTCTGATGGATGAGTCAGAGGATAAAATCCTGGATTATGATTGTGAATGCCCGGCAAACAGTTCTTTTTCCGGTATGTGCAAGCATTGCGTGGCGACACTTTTAAGCCTGATCCATCAGAATGAGCCGGAGTACGGGCAAAAACGTCTGGATGACTTTCTCCCTTTTTCCGTTTATGAGAGCAGGCGGGGATCGGACAGGGACGCAAAGACCAGCGGAAATCCGGAACTGGATGAACTCTTGCACGCGCTTGGTGTCTTTAAAGGCTCGGATATGCAACAAAGAACGGAACCGATGACTCCGGTCCTGCAGAAAAAACAGGTTTCTGAAAAAAAACTGGAGAGCACTCCGGGGCTTCAGGAGCTGCTCCGGCCGTATCTTTTGAGCGACAGCCAGAACCCGATGAAGCAGGTGAAGGGAGAAGTGATCCTGGAGCCGCATCTTTCTTATATCGGAGATCAGCTGAGAGTTACCTTTAAGATTGGGATTACCCAGAAGTATGTTTTAAAGGATCTCAGAGAACTGTTGAACCGTGTGGAAGCAGAGAGTAATTATCCGTATGGAAAAAAACTGGAATTTGTCCACCGGGAAGAGGCTTTTACCGAAAAATCCAGGCAATGGCTGGCTTTTATCCGCAGGCTGATGCCTTCGGAGCAGTCGTACCGGTATCATACCTCCTACTATTACGGCTATCAGATGAGAAAAGAAAATGAGCTGGAGATCGATAAGAGTCATATGGATGAGCTCATGGAACTTCTGGAAGGTGAGGCCTTTTATGGAAGCTTTCTGGGCTGTCAGGCAGAAGTCTGGGCGATCAAAGATGAGATGCCGGACTTTGGGGCTGGGCTGAAGAAAAAAGCGGATGGTGCCGTTTTTACCATGCGCCGCTACATCCATATGGAGGGAGAAAAGTACCTGTACTTTCCGAAAGAAGGAATGATCCGCCGGGTAGATAAGGCTCTTTTTGGAAAAGCACTTGGCTTTTTCTGTCTGGTGGAGGACAGCACACAGAATGGCTGTAACATTTCCGGGAGAGATTTGCCCATTGTTCTGGAGGAGATCCTTCCGGAACTGAAAAAGGCGATACCGGTGAAGATGCAGACTGCACTGGAGGCTTTTCTGCCGGATACTCCGGAATTTCAGTTTTATCTGGACATGCCTCAGCGGGATCTGATCGTTTGTAAAGGATATGCACTCTATGGAGAGGAACGCTATCCGATCTTTTCCGGTCAGGAACAAAGTCTTTCCGGAAAAGCAAAGCGCAGCTGGAAGGAAGAGCGCCAGACGCGGGAGAGGGCGGCAGCATTTTTTACGGCCTATGATAAAGCAATGGGAGAAATGGCACTGAACGGAGAAAAAGACTGCTACGAATTTCTGACGGAAAAACTGTCTCAGCTGAAAGAAGTGGGAGAGGTTTTTATTTCAGATAAAATGAAAGCGGTAAAGATCCGGCCGCTGCCTCAGATCAATGTCGGGCTGTCTGTTGTCGGAAATCTTTTGAATCTGACCCTGGATACAGAACTTCCCATGACAGAACTGGCAGAACTTCTGTCTAAATATGATCGGAAGAAAAAATATTACCGGCTGAAAAACGGAGAGTTTATCCAGTATGACCAGGAGAGTTTAAATTCCGTCAGCGACATGCTGAAAGCCCTTCAGGTGTCGGAAAAAACACTGAAAAGCGGAGAGATCGAGGCACCCCGGTACCGTGCACTGTATCTGGATGAGCAGCTGAAGGAGAAACAGGGAATCTCCGTGGACCGGGAGCGGTCTTATAAAAGTCTGATCCGGAATATGAAGAGTGTGGAGGACAGCGATTTTGAACTGCCCGATTCTCTGAAAAAGGTTCTCCGCGGCTATCAGAAAAAAGGGTTTTTCTGGCTGAAAACGCTGTGTCAGAACAGCTTTGGCGGAATCCTGGCAGATGATATGGGACTTGGAAAAACCCTGCAGGTGATCGCTTTTCTCCTGTCCTCCTTTGAAGAAGGGGAGACGAAACGGAGCCTGATCATTTCCCCGGCTTCTCTGGTGTACAACTGGGAAAGTGAGATCCGCAGATTTGCACCTGCCCTGCCGGTGCGTGTTCTGGCAGGAAGTGTGGAGGAACGAACAGAAATCCTGAAAAACAGCCGGCCTGGAGAGATCCTGGTGACCTCCTATGAAACCATGCGCCGGGATCAGGAACTTTATAAAGAAGAGGATTTTTTCTGCGAAGTCATTGATGAGGCACAGTACATAAAAAATGCCGGAACCAAGGGCGCCCGGGCAGTGAAATCAGTTTCCGCCCAGATGAAGCTGGCTCTGACAGGAACGCCGGTGGAAAACCGCCTGAGCGAGCTCTGGAGTATTTTTGACTATCTGATGCCCGGCTTTCTTTATTCTTATGAGCATTTTAAAAAGACCTTTGAAGCGCCCATTATGAAAAAAGAAAACGAAGAAGCCATGGCAAATCTCCAGAAAATGATCCGCCCCTTTATCTTACGCAGACTCAAAAAAGAAGTCCTTTCGGATCTTCCGGACAAGATTGAAAAATGCATTCCTATTCCGCTTGCCGGGGAACAGAAAAAACTTTACGACGCTCATGTCCAGAGACTGAAATTTATGCTGGAAAGCGGAAGCAATGAGGACTTCGGCAGCATTCGGATGCAGGTTCTGGCGGAGCTTACCAGACTGCGGCAGCTCTGTTGTGATCCGGAACTGATCTATCAGGATTACAAAGGAGGAGCGGCAAAGGTAGAACTTTGTATGGAACTTCTGAATAACGCAGTGAACGGCGGACATAAGATCCTGCTTTTTTCCCAGTTTACTTCTATGCTGGATATTCTGGAAAAACGCATGGATGAAGAAGGAATTTCCTATTACAGCCTTACCGGGTCCACTCCGAAGAAGGAGCGGATGGAGCTCATGCAAAAATTCAATCAGGATGAAACCTCCGTATTCTGTATTTCTCTGAAAGCCGGGGGAACGGGGCTGAATCTTACCGGAGCAGACATGGTGATCCACTACGATCCCTGGTGGAATGTGGCGGCAGAAAACCAGGCGACAGACCGGGCACATCGTATTGGTCAGAAGCGGGTGGTCACGGTTTATAAGCTGGTGGCAGAACATACGATAGAGGAGAAAGTGCTGGAGCTTCAGCAGAAGAAAAAAGAACTGGCCGATCAGGTGCTTTCCGGGGAAGAGATGGGAAGTGTTCTTTTTGACAGGGAAGAGCTTCTGAAACTTTTTCAGGATTAGTAAATGACAGAGGAGAATAATTATGGCAGCAGAAGAGAATACAAACTGGTCCCAGTCTGTGACCGGGATCGTGATCAGAGAAGGAAAGGTGCTCCTGGCCCGTCACACCTACGGGCCGGGAAAAGGAAAGCTGATCGTACCGGGAGGTTATGTGAAGTGGCAGGAAAGTCCTCAGGAAGCCTTGAAAAGAGAATATCTTGAGGAAACCGGCGTGGAAGTGGAACCTGTGGATATCATCGGTATCCGTTTCAATCAGAAGGACTGGTATGTGGCATTCCGGGCAGAATACAAGGGCGGCAGGGCTGTTTCTGACGGGGACGAGAACAGCGAAGTGCTCTGGGTGGATGTAAAGGAGGCTCTGGTACGGGAAGACGTTCCGGATCTTACCAAAAAGCTGATCCAAAGTGCTCTTTCCGGAAAACAGATGAGTCACATTGACTATAAAGGCACTGCCAGATATGGAGAATACAGCTTTTACGGATTTGTGTGAGCTTTTTTGTTTTTTAAAAAAAAGATTTGACAACCAGATGAACCTGTGTTAGAATATTCCATGTTCGAAACAGAATATTTCTTATGCGGGTGTAGTTCAATGGTAGAACACCAGCCTTCCAAGCTGGATACGTGGGTTCGATTCCCATCACCCGCTTTTTTCTATGCCATTGACTATGGTAATGAAAAAGAGCTCTGAAAAGAAAAATCCTTTCAGGGCTCTTTTTTCATCGAAACATTGCCTTATTTCCAGATCGGAAGTGTCAGAAGTTCCTTCGGCTCCCGGATGCGATAAGCCGGATCCGGCACGTTTCCGAAACCGTAATCAGCCAGGATAAAGGGAACAGCTGCTTTGTTGCAGGCGTCGGCGTCTCCCTGGGTATCGCCTACATAGAAGACCTTTTTCAGGCCATACTGTTCCATCAGCCGGCGGATCGTCACATCCTTCTGGCAGTTGGTATCCCCATAACAGAGATGGCCGGTGACATAAGGCTTCAGCGGTGTGGTATCCAGAAGGGCTTCAATATAGCCTTTCTGACAGTTACTCACAATAAAAAGAGGGCAGCGTGTGGACAACTCCTGGAACGTTTCCAGGATCTGTGGATAAAGGGGAACCGGATCCTGGTAAAGAAGCTGGTTTTCCTTTTGAAAACAGATATCACCCAGATGCGGATGTTCACTTACCGGGATTCCTTTGAAAATTTTGAGACAGATCTCATCCATAGGTTTCCCAAAAAGAGTTTTCAGAAGTTCACCGGTTATATCTGCCGGAAGCGTCGTTTCTGTTTCCAGTACGTAGTTCCACGCTTTGGCTACCAGATCCGTGGAATCCCATAAGGTTCCGTCCACATCAAAAATCAGTCCGTCTAACATATCGATCTTATCTCCTTATCTGTGCATATATGATTTCCGGAACAAAAACACGTTCTGCTATACCAGATTCCGGAAAAAGTAAAGCGGACATTCGCAATCCGCTTCGCTACTTGCTCATGAACGCAGTCGCTT
>OLQE01000650.1_pt1 | contig 24853 bp, 21 predicted proteins | sample 1643161 | NCBI WGS metagenome assembly OLQE01 (sample SAMEA3136650, study PRJEB25190) | human gut metagenome | reverse complement strand
AAAGATTTCTATGAAATGATGCCGGAGAAATTCAACAACAAGACAAACGGTATCACACAGAGACGTTTCCTGCTTCATGGAAACCAGCTTCTTGCAGACTGGGTAACCGATCACATCGGACCGGAATGGATCACAGATCTTTCTCAGATCAGCAAACTGAAAGTTTATGTGGATGATGAAAAAGCACAGCAGGAATTCATGAACATCAAATACCAGAATAAAGTTCGCCTGGCAAAATACATCCTTGAGCACAATGGAGTAGAAGTAAATCCACGTTCTATCTTTGACGTTCAGGTTAAGAGACTTCATGAGTATAAACGTCAGCTTCTGAACATCCTTCATGTAATTTATCTGTATGACCAGATTAAGAAACATCCGGAAATGGATTTCTACCCAAGAACATTTATCTTCGGAGCAAAAGCATCTGCAGGTTATGCACGTGCTAAGAAAATCATCAAACTGATCAACTCTGTAGCAGATGTTGTAAACAATGATGCTTCTATCGAAGGCAAGCTGAAAGTTGTATTTATCGAGAACTATCGTGTATCCAACGCTGAGATGATCTTTGCAGCAGCAGATGTTTCCGAGCAGATTTCTACTGCAAGTAAAGAGGCTTCCGGTACAGGTAACATGAAATTTATGCTGAACGGTGCACCGACTCTGGGAACCATGGATGGTGCAAACGTTGAGATCGTGGATGAAGTAGGTAAAGAAAATGCATTTATCTTCGGTCTGAGCGCAGACGAAGTTATCAACTATGAAAACAATGGTGGATATGATCCGAGAGTTATCTACAACACAGATGACGAGATCCGTCAGGTACTGACAGAGCTTGTTAACGGAACCTTCTCTTCTGATACAGAACTGTTCCGTGATCTGTATAATTCTCTTCTCAACCAGAACGGTGGAGAAAGAGCAGACCAGTACTTTATCCTTGCTGACTTCCGTTCCTATGCAGCAGCGCAGAAGAAAGTGGAAGAAGCATACAAAGACGAAAAAGGCTGGGCTCGTATGGCAATGCTGAATACAGCGTGCGCAGGTAAGTTCACATCCGACAGAACGATCGAAGAGTATGTGGAAGATATCTGGCATCTGGATAAAGTTTTTGTAAAGTAAAAAAAATTATAAAAAAGTGTTTTTAAAATATTCTGCAAAGGGGACTTTGCCAGTCCCCTCTGCACACCCCTGGGCCTTTTTTAGGATTTCTACGTGTTATAAGCCGGAAGAGAATGGATTACGTTCGAACGCCTGGTTATAGTGTGGGGAAGAAACACTGGTAAAGATTAAAAGACTGGATTCTTTGAAAGAAGGGTCTGGTCTTTTTGTTTTCATATAAAAATATGAATATGGAGAAGGTGGAGATATATAAAATAAAGAGAGAGGGAATGGTTCGGGGTACAGAAATGGCGTATCTATGGGGTGGGATGCTTTTGATTGGGATTGTGTATGGTGTGCTGGCCGGAAATGTGGATGAAGTTACGAAGGCTTTTGTGTCATGTTCGGGTGAAGCGGTCAGTCTTTGTATTTCTATGGCGGGAATCACGGCGATGTGGACAGGGATGATGAAGATTGCGGAGGCTTCCGGGCTGGTTACGGGGCTGGCGGCAAAAATGAGACTGCTGATTCGTTTTCTGTTTCCGAACCTGAATACAGAGTCAAAAGCAGCGCATTACATATGTCTTAATTTTCTTTCAAATGTGCTTGGATTGTCATGGGCGAGTACAAGTTCGGGCCTGTGCGCGATGAAGGAACTGAAAGAATTGCAGCTGCAGAAAGAAAAAGCAGAGAGGAATGCAGAAGATAACGGAAAGAAAAAAGATATTGCCGGAAATAGCAGTATAGTTGCCAGTAATGAAATGTGTACGTTTTTGATCATCAATGTTTCTTCCCTGCAGCTGATTCCTGTAAATATGATCGCTTACCGGGCGAAATATGGGAGTGCAGATCCGACAGCAATCGTAGGACCGGCAATCCTTGCCACCGCTGTCAGTACAGCAGTGGCTGTGATCTTCTGTAAGGTTATTCACATCCGTGAGCATGATGGATAAACTCTGCAAGGTGGGAGCGAATCGTTTCCATTTTATTTTTGGTATCAGGATTGCTGTATGGAATCCGGTCTATAATTTTATTGAGATAATCATGTTCTTTGATGATGTCAAAGCTTGCGCGGAAATAAATATCGCAGAAATGTGCTACGTAGGAAACCCAGTAGTCCATTTTTGTAACACGATCCGGGGAATAAATGCACTGGTTGGACAGAACCGTGTCATAAACTTTCGGTGTAATTGTCTGTGCACCGATGTCCTCACCTGACATACCCATAAATACAGGCAGATCATCTTCCAATTTTACGCGGCAGTTGTCCAGCTTGTCCGCATCCCGGATCAGACGGGCATGGAGAAGCGTTCGCGGATTAGAGATATTTTCTAATTTAAAATTGCTGTGCAGGGCAATTGCAGTGTGGATGACGTCATCCCACTGATTTTCCGGGACAAAACGGCGGATCATGCCCTCTTCAAATAATACCTGTACGCCGTAAGCAGCATGATCCATGGTAGCAGGTTCAAAACTGTCAAAGCGTTTCAGCTGTTCGAAGCGTCCGATGTCATGGAGCAGGGCAATGATCTTTGCCAGCTCGGTATCTTCGGGGGACAAAGCCATGCGGTGGCAGATTTCTTCCATATCGTGCACCACCCCGTAGGTATGTATGATCTTCAGGCGGACCTTATCATTGTTGCGGTCATAGCCATCCAGATAGTGTTCAAATTCGTTTTTTGCGTCTGTATAGTTCATAGAAAGTCATCCCTTTTTACATTTTTCTATAGTATACGAAAATATAGATTGACTGACAAGGTTCGACATAACTGTAGTACATCATGTGCTATAGTGGGATTGTTACCGCCTCCCACCGGTACGGAAAGGAGGTGTGACTATGGATGACATAATAAGTTTTATACTTACTGTCATGGCTGGTGTAGTGTGTCATTGCATCAACAAATGGCTGGACGGTAATAAATAGTCGGTGACCAGCCTGTGGAATAAGCCACCATAAAAAAATGGAATAGAAAACCCCTCGGAGTGCCGGCTCGAGGGGTTTTCGTTTTTGGTACTTGAATAACATAATAAGTTTCTGATGACATTATAGCATATGTAAAAATGACTTACAATATACGAAAATAAAAATCGTTTGACAAGATTCGACAAAATCTGCCATGAAATTTAAAGCCAGTGAGACTATGTTTTTTATTACTTCATTAAATTCTTCCGATATTCTCTCGGACTGCATCCTTTCACTTTGGCAAATACTTTTGAATAGTAGTTTGAATCAGAAAAGCCGACCTTTCCTGCAATCTCGCTGATCGTCCCTTCTGAACTTAAGTACTCAAGACTTCGTTCAATCCGATAATCCTGCAGAAAAGAAAAAAGTGTTGTATTCATATGCCGTTTAAACAGTCTGGTGCATTCACTTTCGCAGAGGTGTATATGCTCGGAAATTTCGGCAAGTGTAATATGATTCATATAATTTTGCTCCACATAAGCAATGATCTTCCGAATCCGGTCATATTCAGTGAGATCAGAAGCGGCAGTCATCGGATGGTGAGGAAGATGCTCAACAAGCAGGCGCCACATAGTCTGCATCCGTATTGAAATATCCAGTTCATAAAAGTCCGGCCTTTTTTTGTCAAGATCAATAACTTCCAGCATCCGGTCACGAAAAACTGTATGCCAGCTTTCTGAACAATCAATGTGCATGGCACAGGCAGACAGATTCTGAATCACAGGTGTGACGTATTTTGTACAGATGGTACTCCTGAAAAAACCGTAGATCAGTTTGGGATCAAATGTGATCGGTATGTATGAGCAGTCCTTCTGATTTTCCATCTCACCGGTATGCAGGGCATTAGAATTACAAAAGATAATATCGCCTTCTTTCAGATGAAATGAACGGTTATTCACACGGTAATGCATGGAACCTTTTTTTACAAAGGTAATTTCTATCTCTGGGTGGTAATGCCACATAAAAGAATTGGATTCATATTCAGAAAGCCTCTGGTAACTGACAAGAAACGGAAAATAATCACTGCCATGCTTTTTTAATTCCTTCTGAAACTGGTTGGTGATGATCTGCATAGGTAATCAATCTCCTCTGTATTAACCAAAAAATACTGCATTAAACTAAACGCATAAAATTACCTTTATTATACACAAAAAGTTGTGAAGAACGCAATATTTTACTGCTTTTTCGCAGATTAATTAAGGTAATTTTTGAGGAAAACAGTATAATAAAGTTATAAATCACACGAACGTATAAAAAGCACAGAAAATATAATGTAAAAGGAGAGCAAAGTCATGAATTTACCGGAAACAGCAAAACTTCAGGAAATTTACGGAGAGACCGAAGTAAGCGGTGCCCGTTTTAAAGATCTTGCAGATCATTTTGAGAAAATCTACAAACAAAACAAAGCAGAATACTTTACTTCAGCCGGAAGAACTGAAATTATCGGAAACCATACAGATCACAATGGCGGTAAAGTAATTGCAGGAAGTATCAACCTTGATACCATAGGAGCTGCATACCCGAATGATACACAGGTAATTCATATCACAAGTGAAGGCTACAGAGATGAGATTGTTGTAGACCTCACCAAACTCAGCAAAAGCAACTACAAAAAAGGAACTGTTGCACTTGTTGCCGGTATGATGGAAGGCGCACAGAAAAATGGATTCAAAGTATCTGGTTTTGATGCTTATGTGAGTACAAATGTTATTGCAGCCGCAGGTGTCAGCTCATCCGCATCTTTTGAAATGCTGATCTGTACGATCATTGACTATTTCTTCAATGACAGCAAAATGTCCTACAACGATTATGCTAAGATCGGTCAATATGCAGAGAATGTATACTGGGACAAGGCTTCCGGAATGATGGATCAGATGGCATGTGCAGTAGGTGGTCCGGTTCTGTTTGATTTCGCAGACAGAAACAATCTGAAATACAGCAAACTTGATTTCTCTTTCGGTAAATTCGGTTATAAGCTGGTCATCGTAAACACAGGAAAAGGCCATGCCGATCTCAGCCAGGAATATTCTGAGATTCCGGGTGAAATGAAAGCTGTTGCCAAAGTACTCGGTGTAGAACTTCTTCACGAAACAAATGTAGATGCACTTCTTGAACGCTGCAATGAAATCGAAGATGACAGAGCGGTTCTCCGTGCACTTCATTTCTTTGGAGAAACTACCCGTGTAGAGGAAGCTGCAGATGCGATCCACCACGAAGATTATAAGAAATTCCTTGAACTGGTAAATGAATCCGGTACTTCCTCATGGGAACTTCTGCAGAACTGCTATACAATGAAAGATTTCCATGAGCAGAAAATCACAAGAACTCTCGCACTGACACAGCTTTTCCTGAAAAAAATCGGTGCAGGTGTATGCCGTGTTCATGGCGGTGGTTTTGCCGGTGTTATTGCAGCTATCGTTCCGGAAAAAGAGCAGGATAATTATGTAGAATACATTTCCAGATTTGTCGGTAGAGAAAATGTATATCCGATGGATATCCGTGCCGTAGGTGCTGCTCATATCGGATAATTAATAGCGTAAAAAGAAAAACGACATCAGTTGTTTATCTTTGATGAAAAAATATTCAGCTACAAATGACAAATTATACATAAATCATAACGAACCCTTCATAAGGTATCATAACTACAGATAAGAGGAACTTTTTCTATGAAATTTATTTCTTACATTTCTGTATTTATGATACCTGTTTTAATTTTGTACATACTTGGATATGGACTGATCGCAAAAAGAAATATTTATAATGATTTTGTGGAAGGGGCAGAGGAAGGCTTAAAGATCGTATGGAGACTTGTTCCGACACTGATCGGGCTGATGACGGCGGTTGGAGTTCTGCGTGCGTCAGGTTTTCTTGAATTTCTGGGAGGCATACTTTCAAAGGCATCCGGGGCGCTTGGCATTGCACCGGAACTTTTTCCGCTGGGACTGGTGAGGCTTTTTTCTTCCAGTGCTGCGACAGGTCTGCTTCTGGATATTTTCAAACAATTCGGAACAGACTCCCCGACCGGACTGATGGCTGCGTTGATGTTGAGCGCGACAGAAAGTGTTTTTTACTGTATGAGTGTCTATTTCGGTTCTGTCGGAATACAAAAAACCCGATACACACTACCGGGGGCATTGCTTGCCTCACTTGCCGGAATGATGGCTGCTGTGTGTATCGGGCGGTTGTTTTAAATAAGCTCTTTGTTTTTCTCAAGCATCTCATGGATTACATTCTGTGTGTATACACCGAGATGTTTCTGGTCTTCTCTGGAAAGCTCTTTTACGTAGATTGGTTTGCCGTATTCCAAAACGACATGAGTTGATTTGATTTTGGGCATATGTGCCTCAAAGATTTCGGCGGTGTTGTTCATAGCCATCGGAATGATCGCGCATCCGGATTTGCTGGCGATTTTGAAACTTCCTTCATGGAACGGAAGGAGCTCCAGCTCGTCTGCATTTGCGTTTCGAGTACCTTCCGGGAAGATACAGATGGAGATGCCGGATTTTACTTTTTCGATTGCGGTCAGGATAGTCTTCAGTCCCTGTTTGATATCTTTTCGGTCAAGGAACAGACAGTGAAGATAACGCATCCAGTTGGAAAGAAGCGGGTAACGCTCCATTTCTTTCTTGGCGATGTAACCGGTGCGGATCGGGCAGCGGCTGTAGCTGAGCACAATGTCAAAATAGCTTCGATGGTTTCCGATGTAAAGCACAGGTGTATCTTTCGGAACATTTTCTTCACCGATGATCGTCACCTTCGTGCCGGCTTCCCACAAAATCAGTTTGAATACTCCCTGTATGAGGCGTAAAGAACTGATTTCTTTCGTGCGCGGTGAAAATTTGCCGATGATCCATTCGATGAACAGGATCGGAATGGAAAGAATCAGAAATCCGATGACTGTGATCGCAACAATGATAAGACGAATCATAATAAAGTCCTCTTTCTGTTAAATTGAAATAAAAACTAAGATAAAAGCATCCCGAAAAACGGGACTCTGGTACAAGTATAAGTGATTTTGGAAATACTTGCAATAAATCTTTTGTCCCCTGCATAGAATACATACTGAAGAAATGAGATGCCGGGAAATGGAAAGCTGTTTATGAAAAAAACTGCCGCATTTCTGTCGCTTTTGATGCTTTTACTTATGCTTGGCGGATGTAAACTGGTACGGATTGAAGAGGGTGAGAGAACTTCGATTAAATATACGGTCGTGGATCATTCACAGATTCCTGAGCAAGCCGCAAAGCTGATTGAAGAAAAAAAGGAAAAAGAATTCCAGATGGCATACCAGAAGGGCGAAGACCTTTATCTGATAAAGGGATACGGAAGGCAGATGAGTGGAGGATACAGCATTCAGGTGACAGATCTGTCGGCATCTGTGAACGCTGTTTTTTTTGAAACAAAACTGATCGGCCCTACGGAGGAAGTGCAGGGCGGTGAACCTTCTTATCCATATATCGTTGTGAAAACAGAGTACCGGGATGTCCCGGTTCAGTTTCGGTGAGATTGGAGGACATAAAAGTGGAATTCAGGAAAGAGGATATTCAGGTACTTCGAACAAAGAGCAGGGCAACCAGTCAGGTAACGCTGGACATGGATTATAATGTACCGGATGTGAAACCGGACATTGGACGCATGATACAGAATAAGGGTGATGTGACGGTAGAAGAAGTGCGCCTGAATGACGGGCATGCTTTTGTCAAAGGGAAACTGCAGGCGGATGTTTTGTATGTGGGAGAGGAAGACGGGAGAGTTTACAGCCTTTCAGCATGCCTGCCTGTTGAGGAGACTCTGAACCTTGACGGAATCGTAAATGGAGATAAGCTTTGTCTGAAGTGGGAGATCGAAGATCTGAGCATTCATATCATTCATTCACGGAAGTTGAACATCCGTGCTGTGATCACGTTTTATGCTTCGGTGGATGAATTGACGGGAATCCGTCTGCCGGTAGTGGCGGATGATGAAAATATCTCTGTTAAGAAAAAACAGATGCGTCTTCTCAGTCTTGCAGTACATAAAAAAGATACCCTGCGGCTGAAAGAAGAAATTGAGCTGGTTTCAAACAAACCGGATATTGCGGAACTTCTGTGGTATACCATCGAAGTGCGTGGACTGGATCTGCGGCCGGAAGAACAAAAAGTAAAGGCAAAAGGAGAACTGTTTATTTTTGTTCTTTATACGGGCGGGGACGAAGGAAGTTCTCTGCAGTGGCTGGAACACACGATTCCGTTTAACGGGGAAGTGGAATGCACCGGCTGTACTTCGGAGATGATTCCAAATCTGGAAGCGTCAGTGATCAGCCAGTCTCTGGAAGTCAAACCGGATGCCGACGGAGAAGAGCGTAAACTGCAGGCAGATATTGTTCTGGAACTGGATATGAAGCTTTACCGGGAGGAAGAGCATGATGTGATCATGGATGCGTACACTCCGTTTCGTCAGTATCAGCCAAAAGGCAGAACGGAAATGCTGGAAAGCCTGCTGATCCGGAATTTCTCACGATGCCGTCTGTCGGATCGTGTGACGATTCGTGAAACACAGGGGAAAATTCTGCAGATCTGCCACAGTCAGGGAGAAGTCAAAGTTGACAAAACCCAGATTGTCAGTGACGGGATTCAGGTGGACGGGATTCTGCGGCTGAAAGTCCTGTATATTGTAGGTAATGATGATATGCCGTTTTATTCTGCCGAAACTGTTATTCCATTCAGTCATACCGTGGAGGCGAAGGGAATCTCAAAGGACAGTGTCTATTATCTGCATACCGAACTGGAACAGTTGTCAACGACCATGGCAGACAGCAATGAGCTTGAGATCCGTGCAATGCTCGGTGTCAATGTGCTGGTGATACAGTGCAGTGAAGAATTTATTCTTGATAAGATGGAAGAACATCCACTTGATCAGGAAAAAATCCGCAGCATGCCTGGAATTACCGTGTATATCGTTCAGCCGGAAGATACGCTCTGGGATATTGCAAAACGCTTTTATACGACTACGGAAGAAATCAGCAGTATGAATGCGTTGGAAAATGAAGAAATTTCCTCAGGAACGCCGCTTCTTCTGGTAAAAAAAGTCGAAGAATGATACTTGAAATTAACAAAAAAATCAGATAAAATAAGATACATAGATTGTATACAAAGTACAAAAAGAACGAAAAATACAAAGGACAGAGGTGTGTTTATGCGTTTACGAGCTATGGCAAAAATCAATCTCGGACTCGATGTACTCCGCAAGCGTGAGGACGGATATCACGAAGTACGGATGATCATGCAGACGATCCAGATGTATGATCTTTTGGATATCCGTAAGAAATCAGAACCGGGAATTATATTGTCTACAAATCTTCCTTATGTTCCTTCTGATGAAAGGAATCTGGTATATAAGGCAGCCAAACTTCTTATGGATGAGTTTGAGGTAGGAGAAGGTCTTTCCATGAAACTGACAAAATCCATTCCGGTTGCAGCTGGTATGGCGGGTGGCAGTTCGGATGCGGCAGCTGCTTTTGTCGGAGTGAACCGTCTGTTCCGTCTGGGACTCAGCGAGGAAGAGTTGATGAAGCGTGCCGTACAGGTGGGCGCGGATGTTCCTTATTGTGTAATGAGAGGAACTGCACTTGCAGAAGGAATCGGTGAGAAACTTACGAGTCTTCCGGGACTTCCGCGCTGTTATGTACTTGTCGGCAAACCGGGAATCAATGTTTCGACGAAGCTGGCATATGAGAATCTGAATCTGAACAGCATTCAGAAACATCCGGACATCGATGGAATGCTTCTGGATATTGAGAATCAGGATATTTACAGCCTGACATCTAAGATGGAAAATGTTTTTGAGCCGGGAATCATCCGCCAGTATCCGGTAATTCAGGAGATCAAAGATCTCATGGAAGCAAACGGTGCACTGAAAGCAATGATGAGCGGAAGCGGACCGACCGTGTTCGGAATTTTTGATGACAGAGCGAAGATGCGTGAGGCAGCAGAAGTCCTGAAACAGAGCCATCTGGCAAAAACAGTATTTGCAACACAGATTTACAACCGAAAAGATCGTGCATAGATCAGGATGTGTGCAGGAAAGGTGATACCTATGATGAATGATTTTTCTGTAGATATGAACGAATATCTGCCGCTTCGGGATGTTGTATTTAACACACTCCGTAAGGCAATTTTGAAAGGCGAACTCAAGCCGGGAGAAAGACTGATGGAAATCGCGCTTGCAGAGCGCCTCGGTGTCAGCAGGACTCCGGTACGTGAGGCGATGCGTAAGCTGGAACTGGAAGGACTTGTCGTGATGATTCCCCGGAGAGGTGCACAGGTTGCCAATATCACGGAGAAGGATCTGAACGATGTACTGGAAGTGCGTATTGCACTGGAAAATCTTTCTATTGAAAATGCGTGCACGCGGATGACCGAAGAGCAGCTTGAAGAGCTCTGGAATGCGGCAAAGAATTTTGAGGCGACGATGGCAGAAGGCAATCTCGTAAAACTTGCAGAAGCTGACGTGGCTTTTCATGAAGTGATTTACAAATCTTCCGATAACCGCAGACTGAATCAGGTGCTGAACAATCTGCGTGAACAGATCTACAGATACCGTGTGGAATATCTGAAAGATGAGGAGACGAGAAATCTTCTGGTCAAAGAGCATAAAGAGATTTATGCGGCAATCAAGAACCGTGATGTAAAGAGAGCGCAGGAAATTTCTTATCAGCATATTGAGAATCAGAGAGAGGCGATCATCCGCTCGATCCGCGAGGAAACACAGAATCGCCAGATACGTAAATAAAAAAGTAAAATATGGTTATTCTAAGAGAGATGCATGTGATGTGTCTCTCTTTTTTTGCAGATCAGGGAGGCATCGGCGGAGTGGCCGCTAATCGGTGGAGGAAACCATGACAGATGTAAAAGAAAACGTGAAAAAAATTTCGGCAGATATTCGTGAGAATGAACGTTATATACAAGAACGCTGTGAAAACTGTGCGGACATTCTGATTCGCCCGATGCGTCTCGGAGAAGAACGTAAAGCAGACTGCCTGATGGTCTATATAGAAGTGGCAGTTTCCAATATGATGCTGGATGATTCAGCCATTGGAAAGATGATCAATTATTTCTGGGAGGTTCCACCGGAAAAAATCCCGGAATTTATGCAGAATAACAGTCTCGGAATTGCCGATGTACAGAAATTGAATGATATGAATGAAGTTTTTGGTGCAATTCTTTCCGGAAATGCAGTTTTTTTCATTGACGGTTATGACAGAGCAATGAAAATTTCGAGCAGAGGATATCCGAATATGGGGGTATCGGAAGCTGAGTCGGAAAAAGTGCTCCGTGGTTCCAAAGAGGGATTTTCAGATTCGGTAAAAACAAATTCCGCGCTTGTGCGAAAAAGACTTCGTGATACCAGAATGAAAGTAGAAGAATATCAGATGGGTGTGCGCTCCAATACGGTGCTGCAGATTCTGTATATAAACGATCTGGTGCACGAGGAACTTCTGGAGCAGATAAAGGAGCGTATCGAAGAATATGAGATAGATGGTGTCCTTGACAGCGGCATGCTTGAACAGCTTACGGAAGAACCGTGGTACTCTCCATTTCCTCAGTATCAGGTTACGGAGCGGCCGGACCGTGCAGCGCTGGAACTTCTGAACGGAAAGGTTGTGCTGCTCTGTGACAATTCTCCGTCTGCGCTGATTTTGCCCGGTTCATTCAGCGGATTTATGGAAAGCAGCGAGGACTGGTATCATCATTTCGAGGCGGCATCCTTCTTAAGGATTCTGCGCTATCTGGCACTTCTGACTGCAATGCTTCTGCCGGGACTTTATCTGGCGGTGATTCGTTTTCATACTCAGATCCTTCCGGCGAATCTGCTTCTTTCCTTTGCAGAGGCGCGGGAAGGGGTGCCGTTTACAAGTGTGACGGAACTGATACTGCTGGAGCTTGCTTTTGAATTGATCAGAGAAGCCGGGGTACGTGTACCAGGCGCACTTGGAAATGCAATCGGAATCGTGGGAGGTCTGATCATCGGAGATGCGGCAGTGAGTGCAAATCTTGTAAGCCACATTGTCGTGATGATCGTAGCGCTGACAGCATTAGGCTCCATGGTGATTCCGGATGAGGAATTTGCATCGGCATTCCGGCTTATGAAATATGGATTTTTGTTTCTGGGTGGTTATCTTGGAATCTATGGTATCGTACTGGGATTGTACCTGATGATCTCACATCTGTCCGGACTTTTGAGTTTTGGTGTGCCGTATCTTGTTCCCTTTGTCAGAAAACATCCGGTAAGCCGGGTAGGGGACGGCATCTGGCGCATTCCGTTTAAGAAAAGGCAGTATCGTCCGGTATATGCAAAAAGTGACCAGAGTCTGAGGCTGAAACGTAAAGCGCAGACGAAAGCGGCAGGCAAGGAGGCGGAAAATGAAATACGCAGAAAATAATCGAATTTCACACCGACAGTTATACCGTCAGATTCTGCTGACATTTCTGGCTCCTTTTCTGCTCTGCCTGAATGGAAAAGGTGGACTTTTGGGGCTGTCCGGTGTGATGGGAATTATTCTGGCAGTAATTTTTCTTCTGTTGTATTCTTTCTTTTATCTGCGAAGCACCTATGGATATGCAGATATGATCCGCTCCTTCGGAAAAGCCGGGGCGGTAATCTTCGGGGGATTTTTTCTTATCTATCTTGTGATGGCGGGAGCGTATCTTCTGAACCTGATCGGCAGGATCATTCCTGTGTGGCTGATCTTTGGTATCTCTGAGAAATGGCTGCTGTTATTTGCAGTACTTGTCTGTGCCTATGGGATGGAAAAAGGAATGCAGAAAAGAGGCAGGATGGCAGAAGTTACAGGAGGGATTTTTCTTGGGGCTATCCTGCTTTTGCTGGTACTGTGTGCGGGACAGGGAAAGACAGAATATATCACGGAACTGTTTCTGGAGGAATCTTTTTCTATAGAAACAAGTATCCGGTCGGCATACCGTTATCTGTGCTTTTTCTCGGGAATCAGTCTGCTTCCGTTTGTGATGAAAGATGTTGAAAAGAGGGGCAGCGCAGGAAAGACTGTGATATGGGGAATTCTGACAGTCAGCGGGGTTATGATCTGTGTACTGTTGCTGCTTCCGGCTGTGCTGGGATGGCGGAGAGTGCAGTCTGAAACATGGCCGGTTCTTTCTCTGCTGGCAGGGGCAGATCTGCCGGGGAATGTTCTGGCGAGGTTTGACGTGCTGTGGATGGGCTTTCTATTGTATAGTCTGCTGTTTGCAGTCGGCAGTGTTTTTTATTATGGAGAACGGATACTGACATCAGCGCATATCGGGACAGGAAAATTCTGGCTTCCGGTGGCAGTATATGTGGTGTCGATTTTTGAGGCAGACGGTATGACAGTCGCAGATCTGTTTGAAAAATATCTGGCGCGAATTTTTGTGCCGGGACTTCTTGTCATATTACTGTATCTGTTCTTGCGCGGCAGACAGAAACAGATAAAAAAAGCAGCAGCGGCCGGCTGTATTTTCCTGATACTTGCAATGACCTGTGTCGGCTGCGCGGGAATTGAGCCGGAAAAACGAATGTATCCGCTGGCGTTTGGCATTGATGTTTCAGGAGATGATTTCGTCATTTCATACGGAATGCCGGATCTGCCGGAGGTGACCGGTCAGGGAAAAGAGGAAGAAAATACAGATCATTCTGTACTGACATTGAAAGGAAACGATTTTGAGGCAATTCAGAAGCTTTATGACAGAAGCCAGAACCGATATCTTGATATCGGACATCTCGAGGTCATTATCATGGGAAATGAGTTGATGGAAAGCGGCAGGTGGGAGGCTTTTTTGAACTACCTGAAAATGGAACCGCTGGCGGGAGAGAATATTTATCTTTTCAGAACTGAAGATCCGGAGGCTGTGTTGAAATGGGACAGTGGCGGTGCTTCCATCGGGGATTATCTGACAGGGCTTCTTGAAAACCGGGTACCGGCACAGCAAAAAGAAGGAGTGACATTGCGGCAGGTGTATCATCAGTGGTATCAGGATGGAGCATTGCTTTCTCTTCCGCAAATTACGCTTGTTGACGGAGAACTGGAAGTGTTTCTGGAATAAAATACCGAAAATGGTCAATACTTCTGACAGAGTAATCAGAAATTATGTATGTACAGGAGGCATTTGATATGAAAGAGTGGCTGCGGCAGAACGGAAAAATAGATATATGGAAAACAGAGGCGGAAAGAATAAGAGACATTCTCGGAAACAGAAAACACAGGGTACAAGTTTCAATTCTTGCCGGGATGCTTGCGCTTGCGCTTCTTGGAGGCAGTGTTCCGGGGGCGCATACACCCGGGGTGATGGCATGGTGGGGAAGCCTGTACCCACAGTTTTGCTTTTCACAGACAGATCAGAAGCCAAAGATTTCCTTCTGGCTTGCGAAAGCCCTTGAGAGGTGGTAAGATGATAAATAGTCCGGATGGTCGCAGGGCTTTCCGGACTACATTATTTAAGAAATGGAGATACATATATGATAGATAAGAATGCGCCTGTCGGTGTGTTTGATTCCGGTGTGGGCGGGCTGACCGTAGCACGTGAGATCATGCGAAATCTTCCTTCAGAAAAAATCGTATATTTTGGAGATACTGCAAGGGTTCCATATGGAAGCAAATCAAAAGATACCGTCATTCGCTATTCCAGTCAGATCGTGCATTTTCTGAGAGAACAGAATGTCAAGGCGATCGTGATCGCCTGTAATACTGCAAGTGCGTTTGCACTGGAAGCAGTACAGGATAAGCTTGATATACCGGTGATCGGTGTGATCGAGGCAGGTGCCCGTGTGGCAGCAGAAGAGACAAACAATAAAAGAGTTGGTGTGATCGGTACTGTAGGTACGGTGGGAAGTGGCATTCATGAATCTTATCTGAAACGGCTGGATCCGGAGATTACGGTGATCGGTAAAGCATGTCCGCTTTTTGTACCGCTGGTAGAAGAAGGATGGCTGCATGATCCGGTTACGGTCGAGGTTGCATCCCGTTACCTGCAGGAGCTGAAAGATGAGCAGGTAGACACTCTGATTCTCGGATGTACGCATTATCCGTTGATCCGTTCAACGATTCAGGAAGTGATGGGTGAGAAAGTCCGTCTGGTCAATCCGGCATATGAGACGGCACTGGAATTAAAGAGCCTTCTGACGAAAATGGATCTTCTGAGTAGCGGAGAACAGCAGGCAGAGTTTCCATACCGCTTTTATGTCAGTGACCTTGCAGATGAATTCAAGGAATTTGCCAATTCCATTCTGCCTTATGATGTAACCATGACACGCAAAATCGACATTGAGAAGTATTAGGAGAAACAAATGAAAAAAGATGTACTTATTCGTGTACGGGGACTTCAGATGATGGATACGGAGGATGAGCAGGAACCGCTTGAAATCGTTGTTCCCGGACAGTATTATTATCGAAACGGAAGCCATTATCTTCGGTATGAAGAAATGATGGATGATACGGCACAGCCGACAGTCAATTACATTAAGCTGTCTCCACAGGGTGTGGAAGTACGTAAGCAGGGGCAGGTAAATGTACATATGGTGTTTGAACAGGGCAAAAAAAATATGACTCTTTATTCGACACCGTTTGGAACACTTCAGATGGGAATTGCCGCAACAGGTCTTGAAATCATGGAGGACGAAGACCGCATTCAAATGAAAGTGGATTATGCACTGGATATGAATGAAGAACATGTGGCAGACTGTTACCTGACGGTTCAGGCACAGTCAAAAGATCTCGGAGATTTTTCTTTTTATGAAAATTGAAGAACAGATATGTAATTACAAAAACGAACACCCGGAGGGATGAACCTTCGGGTGTTTGCTTTATGATCCGTATGAAATTATTTATTACGTAATCTGGCGAAGAAGCCTTTTTTCTTAGGAGCCGGAGTCCCAAGGGAACCACGGATTCCTTTTACACCAACGATGTATAAACCACTGACTTCTGCTTTGACTTCTTTCTTAACCGGAATCAGATCAAAGACTTTTTCGTCTGCGATCAGTACGGAGATCTTCGGTCCGACTTTTGCTTTAACAATCGGAAGTTTGGAACGGCGCATAAGCTTCGGAGCCTGATCGATCACCATTTGCGGAAGACCGGATTCTTTTAATGGAAGCCGTTTCTTATCGATAATCAGCATAGATACGGTCTGTTTTGCTGCTTCAATCTGAGCCTGCTGTTCTTCTTGTTTCTTCTGAGCTTTCTTTCCAAAGAAATAAAGAGCAATCAGAGCACCGATCAGGATGATCAGGATTACAAGAAGGACGATGGTAAGTGTACTCATAAATACCCTCCTCAATATGTAGATTTACAAACTAATGTCATGCGAAATATATTCTAACATCATTTATTACAAAAGGCAAACAAATTCAAGAAAATTCCATGAAGAACAGGAAAAGATATGGAAATACAGCGGGCAAACAGGTATAATGAAAACATATTTCTTATATGTGGAACATGTAAAAATCAGCAGGCTGTAATAAAATACACCGATTTACGGGTATACTAGGAATTACAGAATAAATCATACAGGGAGTTAGTATGAAAGAGACAGAGAACAAAAATACAGATACAGACCGAGAGGGCGGATATACGGATATGACTGATGATATAGACCGTGAGCTGAGGGAGAGACGCCGTCAGCGCAGACTGAGACGCCAGAAGAGGGAACGCAGGAAAAAGATTATGATCCTTGGGGCGACAGGTATTATTACACTCGTGGTAGTAGCAGGGGCCGTGAATGGTATTGCTGGTTTTATCCGTCACAGCAGTACACAGTCAGCATCTTCCACGAAAGAAACACAGAAGAAAGAAGATTCACAGGAAGTCCCGGCGGAGCAGCAGGGACCAAGTGCAATGGAGCAGGCGAAGCTTCTGGCCGCGCAGTATGATTATCAGAGTGCGATCGATCTTCTTAAGAAACAGTCGGATTACGAGAGCAATACCGACATGCAGAATGCGGTAAAAGAATACGAATCAGACAGAGATTCCTGTACTTCATGGCCGTTGGAGGAAGTGACGCATGTGTTTTATCATACACTGATCAAAGATACGTCTAAAGCCTTTGACGGTGATTATAAAGAAGCGGATTACAATCAGGTCATGACAACGATCGATGAATTCAACAAGATCACGGAGACCATGTATGAAAAGGGTTATGTCATGGTCAGTATTTACGATATGGCTAAGGCGAACGATGACGGTACAATGACACCGGGAGAGATTCTTCTTCCGCCGGGCAAGATTCCATTTGTACTGTCACAGGATGATGTCTGCTATTATCATTATATGGATGGAGACGGATTTGCAACAAAGCTCGTTGTGGATGATGAAGGTAAAGTGCGTAACGAATATGTAGAAGACGACGGAAGCATTTCAGTTGGTGACTATGACATGGTTCCATTGATCGACCGTTTCGTTGAGAAGCATCCGGATTTTTCCTACAGAGGAGCAAAGGGTATTGTAGCGCTCACCGGATACAATGGCATCCTTGGTTACCGTACGGATCAGAGCTATGAAACAAGACCGGATGACCTTGATCAGAACAAGGTTGACTGGCTTGACAGTCACCCGGATTTCAACCTTGAGAAAGAACGGGAAGGTGCCAAAAAAGTTGCCGATGCCATGAAAGAAGAAGGATGGTTATTTGCAAGTCATACATGGGGTCATCAGAATATCGGACAGATTTCACTGGAGACTTTGCAGGCAGATACGCAGAAATTTAAGGATAACGTGGATCCGCTGATTGGTGGAACGGATATCATTATTTTTGCGTTTGGAACGGATCTTACAGATGCAGAAGATTATTCCGGAGATAAGTTTGAATATCTGAAGAGCATGGGATACAATTATTATTGCAATGTAGATTCGAGCAAATATTTTGTACAGATCAGAGATCGGTATTTCCGTCAGGGGAGAAGAAATTTAGACGGATACCGTATGTATTATAACCCGGAACTTCTGGAGGATCTCTTTGATGCAAAGAGTGTGTTTGATCCTGCCAGACCGACACCGGTGCCGCCAATGGGCTGATGATAAGTAAAGGGGAACAATGAGATGAAAAAAAGAGCAATAATACTGACAGCTGTTCTGACAGCCGCTGTTCTGGCAGGCGGAGGTTATTTCCCGACAGACATCGGAAACAGACTTACGCAGACTGTTTCAGCAGCCAAAAAGGATTCAGATAAGAAAGATGATACTTCAGAGAGTGAGGGTTCGGTGCTGGATCAGGCAACGCTGATGTACCAGCAGTACAATTATGATGAAGCAATCAAACTTCTGAAACAGCAGGATGATTTTGATACAAATAAAGATTATATGGATCTTGCAGCAAAATGTCAGGTTGCCAAATCCACACTGGTGGAATATCCACTGGAGCAGATCACACATGTTTTTTTTCATACGCTGATTGATGATACAGGCAGAGCTTTTGACGGTGATTCAAAATCAGGAAATTATAATCAGGTAATGACGACAGTCAGTGAGTTCAATAAAATTATTCAGATCATGTATGACAAGGGATATGTTCTGGTAAGTCCACATGATATGGCGACAGTGAATGATGACGGTACGATGAGCCGTGGCAAGATCATGGTGCCGGAAGGCAAGATTCCATTTGTTCTTTCACAGGATGATGTCAGCTATTATCACTACATGGATGGTGATGGCTGTGCATCGAAACTGGTGCTGGATGAGAATGGAGAGGTAAAGAACGAATACGTCGAAGCAGATGGAAGTGTATCAGTCGGTGATTACGATCTTGTACCGCTTTTGGATACTTTCATTAAAGAACATCCGGATTTTTCTTATCATGGACGCAAGGGAATCCTTGCTATGACCGGATACAACGGAGTGCTTGGATACAGAACCGATATTGCTTACAAGACCGGTGAGAACTTACAGGATGATCAGAAGAAATTCCTGGAGGACAATCCGGATTTTGACTATGATCAGGATGTGGCAGATGCGACAAAAGTTGCTGATGCCATGAAGGCAGAAGGATGGGAATTTGCAAGCCACACATGGGGACATATGAATGCAACGGAGCGTTCCGCAGAAGACCTTAAGACGGATGACCAGAAATGGAAATCCTATGTTGCACCGATCCTTGGAGATACCGATATGATCATCTTTGCATTTGGTGCCGATATCGGTGACTGGTCGGGATATTCTTCAGATAACCCGAAATTCCAGTACTATAAGAGTGCAGGATACGATTATTTCTGTAATGTAGATTCCAGCCAGTATTTTGTACAGATCACAGACCAGTATTTTCGTCAGGGAAGAAGAAATCTCGATGGATATCGTATGTATTACAATCCGGAAATGCTCAGTGACCTCTTTGATGTGGCTGATGTATGGGATTCTTCCAGACCGACACCGGTACCTCAAATGTAAAGATGTTAAAATGAAGGGAGCTTTATTATGAAGAAAAAAGCAGTAGTTGCAATGTTAATTATGTGTATGGCGGTTTCAGCAGCCGCATGCGGCAAATCATCTGATACAGAAAAAACGACCACAGAAACAACCGATACAAAGGACAGTGAAGATTCAGAGAAAGACAGCACCGATACAGACACAAAAGAAACAGATTCTTCCGGGGAAAACAGACTGGTTTCCGTCAAAGATGTTTCCAAATATGTGACAATAGGTGAATATAAGGGACTGGAACTTACCCGTACTTCACAGCCAGTTACAGACGATGATGTGCAGGCAGAGATCAATTATAATCTGGAAGATAATGGTAGTGAAGTAAAAGACGGCACCGTAGAAAATGGAGATACTGTAACGATCAATTTTACAGGAACTATTGACGGCAAAGAATTTGACGGTGGTTCTGCAGAAGATTATGAGCTTGTGGTCGGTGACGGTGAGATGATCGATGGATTTGAGGATGGCATTGTCGGAATGAAATCCGGTGAAACAAAAGAACTGGATCTGACTTTCCCTGACGATTATTATGAAGAATCCGTAGCAGGCAAAGCAGTTGTATTTAAAGTTACACTTCAGAAATTTACCCGTCCGGCAGAACTGACTGATGAATGGGTAGCTGAGAATACAGAATATAAGACTGTTGATGAATACCGCGCAGCAGTTAAGACACAGCTTGAAGACACAGCTGTGCAGACCGCAGATTATGAGCTTTACAGTGATGCATGGAATGAAGTACAGGCAGCTTCCGAAATCAAAGATTATCCGAAAGAAGATGTTGATGCAGCAAAGAAATCCTATCAGGAACTCAATGAAAAATATGTGAAAGATGCCGGTATGGAGATGGCTGATTTCCTGGAATCTCAGGGAATGTCAGAGGAAGATTATGAGTCAGAATGCCAGCAGTATGCAGAGTCCAAAGTAGAACAGAATCTGATCGTGCAGGGAATCATGGATGCAGAAGGACTCAGCATTGATGATGAAGAAACTCAGAAGTTAAAAGATGATCTGATTAAAGAATATGGATTTGCAAGCATTGATGAAATGATCGAGACATACGGCGAACAGGAAGTCAATGAATCACTGGCTCTTCTGCGTGTAGAGCGTTTTATCGTTGACAATGCAAATGTCACAGAAGTAGCAGGTGATGATGCGGATGCGGTAGACGAAGGTTATGATCTGGAAGAATATGATGAATCCATGGATATTGATACGGGCGATGATACAGAAGATAATGTGGATACCGAAGATGCAGCCGCAGAGGACGCTACAGACGAGGTAGCTGAAGAATGATCATAAAAGGCGGAAAGGTGTTTCAGGAGGATGGAAGCTTTCTGGAACAGGCACTTTATATCAACGATCATCGTCTGGTAGACAAAGCCGAATATCAGGATGACGAAAAAGTCATAGATGCAGAAGGTCTGCTGGTACTGCCGGGACTTGTGGATATCCACAGTCACGGTGCAGCGGGGGAGGATTTTTCCGATGGAAATCCGGAAGGACTTAAGAAGATCCTGCAGTACGAAAAACGTTGCGGAATTACTTCCTACTGCCCGACATCGATGACATTTCCAAAAGAACGGCTCCGCCAGATCTTTGCTTCAATCAAAGGCGCACAGACAGAAGAGGAAGCTAAAGTTGTCGGCATCAATATGGAGGGACCGTTTCTTGATCCTGCCAAAAAGGGTGCACATGTAGAGGAATGGATCGCAGCACCGGATGCGGCATTTGTAAGAGAACTGAATCAGGATGTCGATGGCCTGGTGCGTCTTGTTACACTGGCTCCGAATATGGACGGTGCAGAAGAATTTATAAAGGAAATGCACGAAGAGGTCTGCATTTCACTGGGACATACAGCAGCAGATTATGATTGCGCATCAAGAGCAATGAAGCTTGGTGCGCATCATGTTACGCATCTTTACAATGCGATGCAGCCTTTTGGACACAGAGCACCGGGACTGATCGGTGCGGCAATGGATGATCCGGAGTGCATGGTTGAGTTGATCTGCGACGGATATCACATTCATCCGTCTGCAATCCGCGCAGCATTTCGGCTGTTCGGACCGGAGCGTGTGATCCTCATCAGTGATTCTATGCGTGCGACAGGGATGGAAAATGGTACATATGAGCTTGGCGGACAGGAAGTAACTGTTAAGGATCGAAAAGCAGTTCTGAAAGATGGTACGCTAGCCGGTTCTGCGACGAATCTTTATGGATGTATGTGTAAAGCAATAGAATTTGGAATTCCACTGGAACAGGCGATTATGGCGGCGACCGCAAATCCTGCCAGAAGTATTGGAATATTTGACCGTGTTGGTTCTATTCGAATCGGAAAGCAGGCGGACTTACTGCTTGTAAGTGAAAATCTTGAATTAAAGAGAGTTATTTAAATACCTGTCATTGTATTTCAGAATTAAATGCGTTATGATAATAAGAAAAGATAAAGATATAGAAAATACAGCAGGTGGAGTCAATGGATAAGAGGGTATTGCGCGAACGAATGCGCAAAAAGCAACAGCAGATAAGACGACGGCAGATGATGAAAAAGGGTGCATATGTCGTTGCAATCATTTTGGTACTGATTTTTGTAATCCGCGGAATCATTCTTCCGGTTATTAACAGAGCCGGTGGCGGAAATACAGAGAAACCACAGCAGGTACAGGCAGAGACAGACAGCACAACTACTGACAGCAGTTCGGACAGTACAGATACAGGAGATACGAGTACAGAAACAAACGCGGCGATACGCCAGCCGGTCAAAGGGCAGAGCGATCTGACGAAAGCGGCACAGCTTACAACCGGATGGCATGACGATGAAAACGGTAAATGGTATCAGAATGCAGATGGTACATATTTCGCCGGCGGTATGCAGGAAATCGATGGTTCTACATATTACTTTGATGATAACGGTTACATAAAGACCGGATGGGTGGAAGTCGGATTTGATGATTATTACTTCAACGATGATGGTACTTATGATCCGAGTCAGCATAAGACACGAATTGCATTTACTTTTGATGATGGTCCAGGAGAATACACTGATGAACTTCTTGACTGTCTGGAAGAAAACAATGCACATGCGACATTCTTTATGCTTGGACAGAATGTAGGAAGCTGGGAATCCACAGTACAGCGTATGGCGGATATCGGCTGTGAGATCGGCAGCCATTCTTGGGATCACCCGAATCTTTATGATCTGAGTATGGACTCTGTGGCAAAACAGTTTTCCGATACAGATGCAGCACTGGAAAAAGCCTGTGGACAGAAAGCAAGTGTGGCACGTGCACCTTATGGCAACTGGAGTGATGATATCATTTCTACTGTAGGTAAACCGTTTTTTACATGGTCACTGGATTCTCTGGACTGGAGTTATCTGGATGTAAACAAGGACTATGATGCAGTTATGAATGGTGACCTTACAGATGGTTCTATCATTCTGATGCATGATATTCATGAACCTTCGGTACAGGCGGCAATCAAGATGATTCCGGAACTTGTGCAGAAAGGATATAAGCTGATGACTGTCAGCGAGCTGGCAGCAGCGAAGGGAGTTACCTTACAGGGTGCCAATTATTCTGATTTCTGGGACAGCTCCCTGCAGAAGGGAATCGTTGCAGGATACAGCGGAAATACCACAGATACATCCGGTGATGAAAGCACAGATGGTACGGATACTTCTAATGACGGAAGTACAGATACATCGGATGGAAGTTCTGACGATGGATCTGCCGATGATGAATCTTCAGATGATGGTTCCTACGATGATGGAAGTTCCGATGACGGATATTCAGATGACAGCTCCTACGATGACGGAAGTTATGATGAAGGCGATTATTCGGAGGAGTAATACGGAATAAAGTAGCTTACAAAAGAGGACATGAATGGCAGGGAAGTACAGATACATTCCTGCCGGACAAGTTCTCTTTTTTTACGTTTTCTGTAATTTTTTTCTTACAGACTTCTTGTTGTTTTAATTGACGGGAACTATATGGATTGGTATAATGTGTCTATAAAAATACGAAAGATCGGCGCTAATCATGTGCATAATGCCGATGAAGAATCAGAAAGTAGCAAATTAACAATTAAGGGAGGTACGTTTGAATGGGAGAGAAGTTGCAGTTTACAGAGCTGGATCAGTATCTGTTCGGACAGGGAACCCATTACGACATTTATAAAAAGCTCGGAGCGCATCCTACGATGCGGGGACGCAAAAAAGGTGTCTATTTTGCAGTGTGGGCACCGAATGCCAGATCTGTTTCTGTAGTGGGTGAATTTAATGAATGGGATATTCAGAAGAACCCGATGCAGAAGACAGGACCAATCGGAGTCTATGAGACTTTTATACCTGAGGCAAAAATCGGTGACCTTTATAAGTTTTATATTATCGGTTATCACGGTGAGGAAATTTACAAAGCCGATCCATATGGCAATGAAGCGGAGCTTCGTCCGGGAACAGCATCCAGAATTGCAGATATTTCCAGTTATAAATGGAAAGATACTACCTGGATGAAACACCGTCCGGAATTTAATGAGAAAAAGAGTCCGATGGCAATTTATGAAGTTCATCCCGGTTCATGGAAGAAACATGAAGCAAAGGATGAGGATGATCCGGGATTTTACAATTATCGCGAACTGGCACATGAGCTGGCTGCTTATGTAAAGAAAATGGGCTATACCCATGTCGAACTTATGGGAATTGCAGAGCATCCGTTTGACGGCTCCTGGGGCTATCAGGTAACCGGTTATTATGCACCGACTTCCCGCTACGGAACAGCAGAAGATTTCAAATATATGATCGATTATCTTCATCGCAACAAGATAGGTGTTATTCTTGACTGGGTTCCGGCACATTTCCCGAAGGATGCACACGGACTTGCAAACTTTGACGGAACGGCTGTTTATGAACATGAAGACCCGAGACAGGGAGAGCACCCGGATTGGGGAACGAAGATTTACAACTACGGCCGGCCGGAGGTCAAAAACTTCCTGATCGCTAATGCACTTTTCTGGATAGAGGAATGCCACGTAGACGGTCTGCGTGTCGATGCGGTTGCATCCATGCTGTATCTGGATTACGGCAAGAAAGATGGGGAATGGGTTGCCAATAAATATGGTGACAACAAAAATCTCGAAGCAATCGAATTTTTCAAACATCTGAATACAGTTGTGCTTGGCAGGAATCATGGTACTGTCATGATTGCAGAGGAATCAACGGCATGGCCGCTGGTTACCGGTAAGGCAGAGGACGGTGGACTCGGTTTCTCGCTGAAGTGGAATATGGGATGGATGAACGATTTCATTGAATACATGAAGCTGGATCCGTATTTCCGTAAAGACAATCACAACAAGATGACCTT
>OLQE01000647.1_pt1 | contig 24971 bp, 18 predicted proteins | sample 1643161 | NCBI WGS metagenome assembly OLQE01 (sample SAMEA3136650, study PRJEB25190) | human gut metagenome | reverse complement strand
ATGCAGAGAAAATGACCAAAGACCTTGGCGGCGCCAAAATATATCTCAAACGTGAAGACCTCAATCATACTGGGGCGCATAAAATCAACAACGTATTGGGTCAGGCACTTCTGGCAAAAAAGATGGGCAAAACCCGCCTGATTGCCGAAACTGGAGCTGGACAGCACGGTGTTGCCACCGCTACCGCCGCAGCCTTGCTCGATATGGAATGCGTGGTGTTTATGGGTCGCGAAGACACCGAACGTCAAGCGCTCAACGTTTACAAAATGCGCCTGTTGGGTGCCGAAGTACACCCTGTCGATAGCGGCACAGGCACGCTTAAAGATGCGGTAAGCGAAACCTTCCGCGAATGGACCAATCGGATTGACGACACCCACTACTGCCTTGGCTCCTGCATGGGTCCCCATCCCTTCCCTACTATCGTGCGCGATTTCCAGGCTGTAATCTCGTCAGAGATTAAAGAACAGATGTTGGAACTTAAAGGAAAGCTTCCCGATGTAGTAATGGCCTGCGTGGGCGGCGGATCTAACGCTATTGGATCGTTCTATCACTTCATCAACGACCCCGAGGTACGCCTTATTGGTTGCGAAGCAGCGGGCCGCGGCATTGACACCTTCGAAACCGCAGCCACCATTGCCACAGGAAAGCTGGGAATTTTCCATGGCATGAAAAGCTACTTCTGCCAGGACGAACACGGACAGATTGCCCCCGTATATTCCATTTCCGCTGGTCTTGACTATCCTGGCATTGGCCCTGAACATGCCGCACTTCACGATGCAGGACGCGCCGAATACGTAGCTATCACCGACGATGAAGCTGTCGATGCTTTCGAATACCTCTCCCGCACTGAAGGCATTATTCCTGCTATTGAAAGCGCCCACGCAGTTGCCTATGCGCGCAAGCTTGCACCAACCATGAGCCCCGATCAAACCATCGTTATTACACTTTCGGGTCGCGGCGACAAAGACTGCGCAGCTATCGCGCGCTACCGTGGCGAAGATATTCACGAATAGAGCAAACCAGACAATCTTTTAAGGAGACACAACATGAGCAACATAGCCCGCGCTTTTGAAAATGGCAAAGCATTTATTCCCTTTATAACCTGCGGCGACCCAGACCTAGAAACCACCGAACAGCTAATCTACGCCATGGAACGCGCAGGTGCTGATCTTATTGAGCTAGGCATTCCGTTTTCAGACCCTACCGCTGAAGGACCCGTTATCCAAGAAGCCAACATTCGGTCCCTGTCAGCTGGCACCACCACCGATAAAGTGTTTGATCTGGTGCGCCGCGTAAGGAAAACCACTCAAATACCTTTGGTGTTTATGACGTACGCCAACGTAATTTTCTCCTACGGCATTGACCAGTTCGCAAAAACAGCCGCCGAAGTGGGCATTGATGGCATTATCTTGCCCGATGTTCCTTTCGAAGAAGCCGACGAATTCGAAATTCCCTTCGCCAAGGCAGGGATCGATCGCATCCCAATGATTGCTCCCACTTCTCACGAGCGTATTGCTGCAATCGCCAAGAAGGCTCACGGATTCGTTTACTGTGTTTCTTCTTTAGGCGTAACCGGCGTACGCTCTAACATCACCACCGATATTGGAGCTATGGTAGCGCTTGTAAAAGAGCAGCAAGATATTCCCTGCGCGGTAGGTTTTGGCATTTCTACCCCCGAACAAGCCCGCACCATGGCCGCTCAAAGCGATGGCGCCATTGTAGGCAGCGCTATTGTAAAGCTTTGCGCACAATACGGAAAAGACTGCGTACCTTATGTTGAAGATTACGTGCGCTCCATGAAAGAGGCGGTAATGCAAGCGTGACAAATAACCCGTAACAAACGACCTGTCCATTTGTCACATGTGAAATATAAAAAAGCGCTGCCCGATATTTCGAGCAGCGCTTAAATACAGAACTCTTTATGATTTTATTAGCGACCCTTTGCCATCTTTGCAGCAATTTCTTCTGGAGAAAGCTGCGTTTCCTCAAAGATGCTGTCAGAGTCCAAACCAAACGCAGTATGCAAACAACGAACCGCTGTCTGTACCTGGCTACCTTCAACCACAACAGAAATACGGATAGGACTGGTGGAAATCATCATGATGTTAACGTTGTTTTCCGCCAGCGCCGCAAACGCCTTCGCAGCAACACCAGGGCTTGACTTCATGCCCGTACCTACCAGCGAAACCTTAGCAATGTTGTCGTCCATTAAAGAGGTAGCGCCAAACTGCTGAGTAATGCGCTCTACCGCAGATAAAGCCTGTTCCTTCTGAGAACCAGGGAACGTAAAGGAAATGTTTGCCTTGCCATCGTTGGTAACGTTTTGGATGATCATATCAACCGAAACATCGCTTGATGCCAGAATAGAAAATACGCGTGCTGCAATTCCCAACTCATCAGGAAGACCGCGAAGCGTAATTTTCATCTCGGATGTATCGTGTGCAATACCAGAAATAACTGCCTGCTCCATGGAAGGAACAACCTCCTTGATAAGTGTGCCTTCTTCATCAGAGAAAGCAGAACGGGAATGAATTACCACATTGTATTTGCGTGCGAACTCCACCGCACGTGCCTGCAGAACGCCAGCTCCCCCACTTGAAAGCTCAAGCATGTCATCGTAAGAGATACAGCTTAACTTGCGAGCGCGAGGCGCAACACGAGGATCTGCGGTATAGATGCCTTCAACATCCGAATAAATCTCGCAAACATCAGCGTCAATGCCATAAGCAAGCGCAACCGCCGTCGTGTCAGAGCCGCCTCTACCAAGCGTGGTGATGTCGCCGTTTTCAGATACCCCCTGAAAACCAGCAACAACTACGATAGCCCCTGTAGATAAGGCTTTACGGATTTTGTTTGCATCGATATCTTCAATTTTTGCACTAGAAAAATCGTTGTCGGTAGTAATGCCTGCTTGCCACCCCGTAAAGCTAACCGCATTGTAGCCAAGCGCCTGAATAGCCATAGCAAGAAGCGACATACTTACCTGCTCGCCTGTAGAAAGCAGCATATCCATTTCACGCTTCGAAGGATGGTCGTTAAGTGCAGCCGCAAGCCCAACCAATTCATCGGTTGTCTTACCCATTGCCGACACAACTGCCACCACATCGTTGCCCTGCTGCTTCATAGCAATAAGGCGTTTTGCTACGTTTTTAATTCTTTCGGGGGAAGCAACTGAAGTGCCACCAAATTTTGAAACTATTAACGACATGGTCTTCTTTCTCACGTGAGAACAATGGGTATATAGTACCAAAAACCTGCATAAAGCGTAGGAGCAAGATCATATGCGGTATTTCACAAAGAAGAAGCGGATACTGGCCCACTTTCAACCAGAGCTGCAGTAAGGGAAATTTCGTCCAAATGTTTGTGTTTTTGCGCCAAAAATGCGCATCGCATAGTTGGCAAAGTTAGCATAGTTGGCATAGTTGGCAAATACAACGAACGCCACACTGGTGGAACACATTGCCTTGAAAGAAAAGCGACGCGTACTTCGGTACGCGAGTATCGATTGAAAGGCAAGGCACCCGTCAGAGTGGCGTGCAGAGTCATACGTTTCGTACGTATGCTACGCCGACTGTGCGAGTCGGCGTAGCCAATTAGGCATACTTAACAAGTCGGCGCAACTAATTAGGCATACTTAACCATAACCATGTTCATCTTATTGGCTACCAATTCACACTGGTCAACACAGTCCTCCATGGCATCCAAAAGACGCGTCCAAACAATAACACGCATAGTGTGTTCGCGCTCATCGGTGTAGAGCTGACGGATAAGTTTGATGTATAACTCATCTGCTTCATCCTCAAGCTCGTTTACCTGATAAATGAGCGACTTAAACTTGTCGGATTTCTTGCAGTTGCGGAAATCCGCCATTGCATTAGAAAGCGCCTCACAGGAACGAACAATCAGTTTTGCAAACTTCTTAGCATCCTCGTGCATGAAGTGAATGTCGTACATGTAGAAGCGCTGGATGATTTCTTCAGTAAGGTCAATAACCTCGTCAAGGTTTTCAGCAATGCCAATAACATCTTCACGATCGATTGGTGTTACAAAGTCGGTGATCAGGCTTTCAAAGATGCTGTGGCATACCTCATCAGCCTCACGCTCGAGCGCATGAGCACGACCAAGACGTTCTTCGATCTGCTCAACTGAATCAAACTCATCAACAATTTCTTTGAGAAGCTTTGCTTCTTTTACTGCGATTGATGCCTGAGTTTCGAAAGCATCATAGTAGTCAAACTTCTTCTTTTTCTTCTTGAGTTCTTTCTTGGTCAGTTTAGCCATTTAGATCCCCCCTGATGCGCTGAGCTTTACCACACTATATAGACCTTGCTAATCGCTTAGTTTTTCTTTATTACATTATTGTAAACGCTCATAGGAATTCTTTTAGCAGAAATACGCAAACACGCGACGCTGTTCATCCGCAATCGTAGTGAGCGAATTATGCCCAGGAAGCACCAACGTGTCATTTGGCAACTGCGATAAACGACGAAGAGAGGCACGCATCTGTTTGTCGTTACCGCCTTCAAAATCGGTCCTGCCAATAGATCCGCAGAACAGTGTGTCACCTGAAATTAAAACGTTAGCACCATCAAAATACTTGCCCTTATCAGACTCCAAGAACAGGCAAATGCCACCTGGCGTATGACCTGGAGTTGCCAGCACTTTCCATGCCATATTGCCAAGCTTTACGGTCTGCTTGTCTTTTAGTTGAACATCAACCTCGCACGATTCTGCTGGAGGAAAATCCTTTGGCTGATTTTCAATTACGGGCGTATCAATAGCAGAAGCATACACGGGAGCCCCTGTTTTATCTTTAAGCGCTTTAAGTGCACTCGTATGGTCGGCATGATGATGGGTAACCACAATGGCATCCACCGAACGGTTACCTACCATTTTCAAAATGGCATCCGCATCATGTGAAGGATCTACCACAAAGGTAAAGTCACCATCGGAAATGACATACGTATTGTTAGCAATAGGTCCTAAAACACTATATTCAATATCTACACAAGCACCCGTTACGCTATATACCCCGCGTCCCTTGCGCTTTACTTGTATCTTCATGGATGAAACCCCTTCATTAACCTAGGTTATATTTCCAAACACTTACTTTGTCGTGGAGCCTGACATCATACGACGTGCGTCAAATACTCCTTCAACCGCATTAATCTTGGAAAGAATACGCTCAATTTTGCTGATATCAGAAATTTGGAACAAGAAGCGCATTTCTGCCATGCCATCGCGATGCGTTGTCGAAGAAACATTAAGCATGTTAGCGCCATATTCGGACAATACCGAAGCAACATCGATAAGCAGGTTCATGCGATCGAGCGCCTCAACAATAATTTCCACGTTATAAATTGCATCAGGCACGCTATCTTCCCAATGAACCTCAATGATACGTTCAGGATGCTGTTTGAGCTCTACCGCATTAGGGCAATCTTCACGATGGACTGAAACACCACGACCACGCGTTACAAAACCAATAATCTTGTCACCTGGCACGGGGTTACAGCAACGAGAAAGACGAACCAAAACATCATCAATACCGCGCACCACAACACCATTCGAAGCATGAGTTTCATGCTTTTTTGGACGCTTTACGCTGGTAAGCATCGGCGGCATCTTACCCGTAGCAGAAGCCGACATACCCATCAGAGGCTTTTCGGCATCTTCGGTACCCTTATCCACCAAAATCTTTAACATGCGGTTTGCCACATGTATGGGGTTTTCTTTGCCCGAACCAATATTAACCAGCATATCGTCGGCGCTCTTAAAGCCCATTGCTTCCGCAACTTGTTTCATAGCACGCATGCTTTGTGCCGATGAAATGCCCAGACCATGCTTACGCATTTCGTGGACCAATTTATCGCGCCCTGTTTGCAAGTCATCAGAACGACTCATCTTAGAGAAGTAAGAGCGAATCTTCGAACGAGCCGAAGGCGTTTTTACGATATTGAGCCAGTCGCGCGAAGGAGTTGCGCTTTTCTGTGTCAAAATTTCAACACGATCGCCCATCTGTAACTGATAGCTCAAAGGAACGATTGAGCCGTTTACCTTAGCGCCAACGCAGTGATGTCCTACCTCGGTGTGAATAGCGTAGGCAAAGTCCACCGGCGTTGAACCAAAGCGCAAACTCATAGCCTTGCCCTTAGGCGTAAAGACAAATACTTCCTTAGGATCAAGGTCGGTCTTTAAGGACTTCAAGAATTCACGAGAATCCTTGGTTTCGTCCTGCCAGTCAACCATTTCACGCAGCCATGCAATTTGCTTATCGAATGAATCATTAGAGCCTTTGCCGCCCTTTTCCTTGTAGCGCCAGTGCGCAGCAACACCGTATTCGCTCATACGATGCATTTCTTCGGTACGAATTTGCACCTCAAGCGGACGACCCGTAGGGCCAATAACGGTGGTATGCAAGCTTTGGTACATGTTGAACTTTGGCATAGCAATGTAGTCTTTGAATCGACCAGGCATAGGATGCCACAAGCTATGTACCGCACCGAGCGCAGAATAACAATCCTTAACGGAGGTAGTAATAATACGCACCGCACTTAAGTCGTAAATTTCCGAAAAGCCCTTACCACGCTTGGTCATTTTCTGATAAATGGAATACAGGTGCTTGGGGCGGCCCATAATTTGCGCCTCTACCCCAATCTTTTCCATTTCGCCATGAAGAATATCAATGATGCTTTCCAGATATTCTTCGCGCTCTTTGCGGGTTTCTGCAACCATGCGAGAAACCTGCTTAAACTTTGTGGGTTCCAAATAGAAGAATGCCAAATCTTCCAATTCCCACTTAATAGAACTAATGCCTAAACGATGAGCAATCGGGGCATAAATTTCCAAGGTTTCGCGCGCCTTAAAAATTCGCCTGTCTTCACGCAGCGCAGAAAGCGTGCGCATATTGTGCAAACGGTCGGCAAGCTTAATTACAACAACGCGAATATCTTTATTCATTGCGATGAGCATCTTACGAAACGTTTCAGCCTGCTCATCGGAAAGGGTTTCTACAGAAAGTTTTGCAATCTTGGTAACGCCATCGACCAAGTTCGCAATTGCTTCACCAAAAAGCTCGGTTACCTGTTGTTTGGTAGCAACGGTATCTTCTACGGTGTCGTGCAGCAGTGCTGCGCACAATGTTTCAACATCCATGTGAAGATCGGCCAAGATAATAGCAACTTCAACAGGATGAATAACAAACGCTTCGCCCGACTTGCGCTTTTGACCTGCGTGCATTTCATCGGCAAAGCGAAACGCTTTTTCCAACAACGCACGATCGTCGTCGTCCAAATACGAAGAGGTCAGCCGCTCTAATTCCAAAAAACGCTCTTCAGGATCGGAACCAACAGGAGCAGAAGTGGATGATTTAATAGTGGGATCAACAGCGGATGGCACCAAACCCACTTGGTGAACATAAGAATTCGCCATGATCTACCTCCCCTCTCCGTCAGTACTATACGGAAGTAAGGGGTGCCTAATGCGGTCTTGCAACTGATCCGCAGAACTCCCCAGCACCCAGTCTTTAAATGTCATGAATGAATCAAATTCGTCTAAACCTTCACGATACTGCACGCTATCGCTTAGTTCAACTTTTCCTTTATAGTCTACGACATATACAAACCGCTTAACAGCAGAACTCACAGAAAAAGCCTGCTTATCATCTTCGGTTTTAGTTTCTAACAAACCCAGTTCTTCGAATACCGCAACGCCATTATTTACCTGCTCGGGAGTTACCGTGGCGCCAAACAGACGCGTTGCACGGCGCGCTACATCATCTGCATCCAATTCGAAAAAGCTTTGCGGAACGGATTGCTGAATAGCGCGCAAACCTCGATAAATCTGCGCCATTTCATCATGGTCGGGAGCAATTTCATGCAACAAGGCGGTATTAAGATCTACATCTGCTTTGCTGAATAACAAATGAATCTGCGCTTCAGCGCCATCGCGTCCCGCGCGTCCACTCATTTGGTTGAATTCAACTTCGCTAAACGGCAGGTGATACAACACCACATGGCGAACTCCAGGAATATCCACCCCTTCACCAAAGGCAGAAGTAGCTACCAGTATCTGAAGGCCGCCCTCTCTAAATAAGGTTTCAACGCGTGCTCGCTCAGAACGGGAAAGACCTGCATTGTAGAATCCAATTAAGGAAGCAATATGGGGCTCCTGCTTGCGCAGGCGGCGGACAAGCGCCACCGATTCCATGCGGGAATTTACGTAGATGAGCGTTTTTTCTCCGCGTGCCACCAAGCTTGCCAAATAACGTTCACGCTTCTTGCTGTTGCGCTGATCCACCACTACTAAATTGGAACGCTCAGTATCATCAAACACTAAATCATCCAAACCGAAGGCAGTGCGAATATCTTCAGTAATAGCATCGTCTGCCGTTGCGGTAAGTGCCAACACCTGAGGGTTACCCAACCGATGAAGGGCATTTCCCAACCGCGTATAGGAAGGACGGAATCCCGCTTTCGAGGTACCCACATGATGTGCCTCGTCAATAACCACAAAATCAATCGAGCACGCCTGCGCCAGTTCGCTCGCGTGAAAATCAAGATACTCTGGTGTGGTAAGCACCATATCAATTGAGCCCTGCGCCAAATCATGCATAATGCGCGCGCGATCGGATTCTTGCGTGGCGCCCGTAAGCATTTCTACCGTCAAACCAAACGAACCTAAGGTTCGCTCCAAATGGAAAGCCTGGTCTGCCACAAGCGCACGAAGCGGATACACAAATAAGCTGGTCTTGTGTTTTGCAAGCGCCAATTCAGCAGCGTGAATGTAGAAAATAAGCGACTTCCCTCGGCCCGTTCCCATAACGGCAAATACCGAATGCCCCTTATCAAGCAAATCAAGTGCCTGCTGCTGGGAAGTATGCAAGCTTCCTTCCCCAAGAAATGCCTGAATTAAGTCTTGCCTAAAAGCTTCAGGGTCGGACTGCGCACGGCTCTCCCACATTACCCGATCCGATTCGGGGCATTCCCATTCAGAAGCATCGCGCATAGCGCGCTCGGTCATGCCAGCCGCAACAAGACCAGTAACAAAATCTTTATCGGTATCCTCCAAGCACGCTTCCAGTGCCGCACAAGGAGACACGGGCTTAAGCGATGACACAACCGCTTTTACCGAACGACGTCCTTTCCAGGTATCAATTTGTAGTTCAAACACCGCATCCAAAGCACAACCACAGTTAAGCAGCGCTGCAGTATCGGAGCAATGAAACATAATGCAATTCAGTGAATGAATACCATCGGTCAACGTGCAGGAAAGATGATTCTTATCCGCCCCCACAGCACGTCCGCCCGCCATCATAACGCCATGAGCCAGAAAATGAGGGCTGGAATTTTCCTGACCAAAAGGCGCCAACAAATCGAGCTTTTCAACATTGGCAAGAGTAAGCTCGCTAAGATCTACCGATGCATCCACGTCAATGCGAGGAATGAAATCCTCGGGTGGCAGCTTATCCATGTATTCGCATAAACGCTCGGTAAATTCTGGAATTTTATCCGCTTTAAGTGTTACTCCTACCGCAGCATGGTGACCGCCAAAGCGCACCAAAATATCCTGACAGTTTGATACCGCCTGGAAAAGATTGACCTGGCCAACACTACGGCCCGATCCGTGCGCTTCATCACCTTCAATGGTGAAAAGCAAGGTGGGAACACCATAACGGTTAGCCAAGCGTGAAGCCACAATGCCCTTTACGCCTTCATGCCACCCCTCGCCTGCTACTACTAGCGCACGCTGGCCCTTAAATACCTGTTCCGCCTGAGCAGAAGCAACTTCTGCCAGTTCAGCCTCAATGGTCCTGCGGCGCGTATTGGTATCTTCCAATTCGGAAGCTAAATGGGCCGAATCGGCAAAATCATCGCTGAGCAACAAATCAAGTGCCAGCTGTGCGTTGCCCATACGTCCTGCTGCATTAAGACGCGGAACCAGCGTAAAACTAAGATTCGAAGAAGTTACTGGCTTATCCGCAAAACCCGATTCACCCAAAAGCGCCGCAATACAGGGTCTTGGGTTTTCGTTTATCATGCGCAAGCCTTCGCTTACCAAAGCACGGTTCTGTTCGCGCATAGGCATAAGGTCGGCAACAGTACCCAAGGTTGCCAAGTCTATAAGATCGCGCCACAAATTAGGCTTTCCAAAGCGCGACCCCACCGCCTGCATAACCTTTAGCGCAACACCCGCGCCTGCCAAAATAGCACTGGGATTATCGCTGCATTTCGGATCAACCACAGGCACCCCAACAGGTACCAAATCTGCTGGCTCATGGTGGTCGGTAATAACAACATCTATACCGCGGTCGAGCAAAATCTGCACTTCGCGCTGTGCGGCAATGCCGTTGTCCACCGTAACAACCAAATTGGGGTTGTAGGTTGCCACACGCTCAATCGAAGCATCAGATAAGCCATAGCCTTCTTCAAAACGCAGCGGAATAAAAGGGGTCACGCGAGCACCGCACGCCCGCAGACCACGGGTCATAAGCGTTGTTGCAGACACGCCATCCAAGTCGAAATCGCCATACACCAAAATGTGTTCTTCATTGCGTATAGCCTGAGCAATGCGATCTACCGCAGCATCCATGCCATCAATTAAATAAGGATCCTGCCAATCTGTTTCCAGCGCAGGATGCAAAAACGCCTCCGCTTTTTCAGGGGTATCAATACCACGAGAAGCAAGGGTGGCTGCAATAAAGTTCGGTAAATCTAGAGTTGTTGCAAGAAGATTCACTACCGCTTCATCGGCGGTAGCTAAATTAATACGCGCATTCATACTTAATACCTACCATACGTTCTTTTCTCACGCTCTATTGTCGCACAAGAAAAGAGCTTCTCGTAATAAGAGAAGCTCTTTGAAGTTAAGCGGTTATATGTCCTACATACAAGGCAGGTAAACGTATGGGCAGCTTATCGGTTAAACGTGTTTTGCGTGCGTTCCAACCCTTCATTAAGAAGCGATTCCACCGCATCAGCAGCCAATACACACGCCTCATCGAAATCATCCTTGGCTTCTTTTTTGGGAGCCTGCAACACGAAATCGACCACACTCATGCGTCCTGGAGGGCGGCCGATACCTGTGCGGACACGCAAAAAATCGCGGGTGCCCAGCTTTTCAATAATCGAGCGCAAACCATTGTGCCCCGCATGACCACCACCCTTTTTCACGCGAACCGTGCCAGGATCAATATCAAGCTCATCGTGAATAACAATAAGCTCAGCAGGATCTTCCTCGTAGTCGCGACAAAGATGCGAAACAGGTCCTCCCGATAAATTCATAAAGCTTTGAGGCTTTGCCAGAATAACTTTCTCAACATCGCCCGATGCCAAGCGAACCTTAGCTTCGCCCACTAACGCACCACAGGTATTTTTCCAATACGACACGCCCCAACGCTTGGCAAGAAGATCGATTACTTCAAAGCCAGCGTTGTGGCGGGTATGCGCATATTCTTCGCCTGGGTTTCCAAGTCCAACAATTACTTGCATAAATTACAGAGCAAACTCGGGGTCGAACAAGGAAGCAACAGAAGCGTTGGTGTAGACGTTATTGATAGCGTTTGCCAGAAGTGGAGCTACCGAAATAACGCGGATCTTGCCGGTCTGGCGCTCTTCAGGAACGGCAATGGTGTTGCACACTACTACTTCTTCAATCTGAGAGTTTTCCAAGCGCTCATAAGCAGGACCAGAAAATACAGGATGGCTTGCACATACAAAGACGCGCTCTGCACCTTTTTCCTTAAGCGTTGCAACTGCAGCGCACAGGGTACCTGCCGTGTCGATGATGTCATCGTTTACGATACAAATCTTGTCCTTAACATCACCAATCAATGCAGTAATTTCTGCCTTGTTATGGCCAGGACGACCCTTATGCATAATAGCCAAGTCTGCATGAAGCATATCGGAAAGCTTCTTTGCTGCCTTAGCGCGACCAACATCAGGGCTTACTACGCACAGCTTTTCAGGATCCAAATCCTTCTTCCTGAAGTAATCAGCAAAGATAGGCAATGCCGTTAAATGGTCTACAGGAGTATCGAAAAAGCCCTGAATCTGACCCTGGTGAAGATCGATGGTAATCATGCGGTCAATACCAGAAACCGTCATCAAGTTAGCAACCAACTTAGCCGTAATAGGCTCACGAGCAGCAGCCTTGCGGTCTTGGCGAGCATAACCATAGCAAGGTACTACCGCATTTACTGTACGAGCAGATGCGCGCTTTGCAGCATCAGCCATAATCAAAAGCTCCATCAGAGCTTCGTTTACATTAGGAGTAGACGTGGACTGAACGAGAAATACATCAGCACCACGAACGCTTTCTAAATAACGTGCGTAAATTTCGCCATTAGAAAACTTTTCGAGCTTTACGTTACCAAGCGTGGTGTTTAACTTGGTTGCAATTTCCTCAGCAAGATCGGGGCACGTAGAACCCGCGAAGATTGCCATGGTTTTTGTCATATTGCTCATTTGTTGTTCTTCCTCTCGTTCCAGTGCTCGATCTCCGTCTGACGGGCGCGCCCTAAACCAAGAGCTCCCGCAGAAACATCTTTAGTAATAACTGAACCCGCACCAATAAGCGAGTTTTCGCCAAGATTTACTGGCGCTACCATCATAACGTCACTACCCACAAAGCAGTTATCACCGATAGTGGTAGGCCATTTCTTTTCACCGTCATAATTGCACGTAATGCTACCTGCGCCAATGTTTACATCGCGACCGACGGTAGCATCGCCAATATAGGACAGGTGAGGCACCTTTGAACCAGGGCCAATGGTAGATTTCTTTATTTCAACGTGAGTACCTGCTTTTGCATGTTCACAGAGATAAGTTCCTGGGCGAAGGTAAGCACGAGGACCGCAGGTAACGCCCTCTTCCATAGTGGCTTCAATGCCAACGGTTTCATCTACTGTACAGTTGGGACCTATCAACACATCGGTCAAACGGGTGTTAGGACCAAGCACGCTACCAGTAGCTACCGACGTTTTGCCAAGCAAGATAGTCATGGGAAGAATTTCTACATCCTGCTCGATGGTTACGTCTGGGCCAATCCAAGTGGTTTTAGGATCCATCATGGTAACGCCAGCAGCCATATGAGCTTCATTGATACGCTGCTGTAGGATTTGCGTTGCTTGAGCAAGCTGAATACGAGAATTAACGCCCAAGCATTCAGTTGGATCTTGCGCCTTGTATGCCAATACGCGCTGACCGCGATTGCGCGCAATACCCAACACGTCTGTTAAGTAATATTCTCCCTGCGCATTGTCGGTTGAAACCTCTTCCAATGCAGAGAACAACAATTCGATATCAAAGCAATAAAAACCAGAATTGCATTCAGTAATTTCGGCCTGTTCAGGCGTGCAATCCTTCTGTTCAACAATAGCCATAACATCGCCCGCATCATCGCGAACAATACGGCCATAGCCAAAGGGATTTTCTGCTTCCATGGTAAGAACAACTACCGCAGCGTTTGACTCTTCACGCGTGCGAACAAGCTCTTCAATGGTAGAAGGTTTTACAAGCGGAGAATCTCCCGTTAAAACAACTAAAGAACCCGATTTACCCGCTAATGCTTCGTGAGCAACTAATACTGCATGTGCGGTGCCAAGCTGTTCTTCTTGAACCACCATCGTAGTATCACTCAGCAGAGGCTCTACTTGATCTCTGCCATGCCCAACGATGCTTACAACCGAATCAATACCAGCTGCGTGAGCTGCATCCACTACCCAGCGAACCAGCGGTTTCCCCAAAATTTCGTGAGCAACCTTGGGCTTTGATGACTTCATACGAGTACCCGCGCCCGCAGCAAGAATAAGTGCTGATGCTTCCAATGAACGCCTTCCCTTCAATTATTGTGCGTCCACAGTATAACAGTCATTACTCACAAGCTGAAAAGGTTTACGGAAACCTTACTGTTCAAGAATAAGCAAAGCGCTACAAAGAGCGTCTAACAATACAATGGCGTAGTGCTGAGCCGAACGTGCCTCGCCTGCATCTTCCCAACCTTCATTGGGAAGGCGAACTGCAATACGGCGGTCGTGATGTTCGGTTGCTTTAATTGCCTGCGCGAAACGCACGCCAAGGCTTTCTTCGTTTTCGAATTCAACCGTAGGAAGAACCGTAGCAGGTTTTTCTTCGCCTACCAGAATCTGAACGAACAGCATATTGTCGTCGGGTGGAACCAAAAGCGAATCGGCGCTCATAACCTTAGAGGTGGGGTTGGTTGCCAGCGCAAGGTTAGACATACGCGCTGCAACAGAACGAGTAAAATCGGTTACCCCATACAGGCAAATCATGGTTGATTCCAGTGCTTCAGATGCGCGTGCAAAACCTAAATGAGGAGTTGAAGTAAAGGAGTCTTTACCCTTCCAAGAATGCTGCAAATTGATAAGCGCACGGAAGGTGAACGCGCCAACAATACCGTCGGTAGGAAGACCCATATTCAGCTGGAAGCGACGTACCGCATCTTCAGTATGTGCGCCAAAAATGCCATCTTTTTCGCCACAGGAAAAGCCAAGAGCTGAAAGTGCTTCCTGGAGGGTACGCACATCGCGACCATGGAAGAACGGAACGCGCAAATACAGGTTGCGATCTCCTAGTTCAAAGGATTCGTCTACCAGCTTATTCCAAACTACTTCGTCAACTTCTTGACGAGGATCAATACCACATGCCACACAAAGCTGCGCAACAGCATTAACGGTTTTAGCATCAAAAGTTCCAGATACTGCTTCTTTGGCAAGAAAACCAGCCGTAACCAGCCTTCGCTGAACGTCTAAAACTGCAGCACCAGAATCATTCTTACGAATAGGATCCATACTTCACCACTACTTCAAACGATCAACAAACCAATTCGCCATAGAAACAAGCAAATCACGCGCAGGAGTTGCAGGCAGCAGAGTCTCAAGGCGCTTCTGTGCATCTGCGGTAAGCTTTTCGGCATAATCGCGCGCATAATCAATGCTGCCCGATTCGCGCATGATAGTAACTGCCTCTTCCAAAACGGCAGGATCGGTTTCCTTAGAAGAAAGAATTTCAATTAAGCGGTCGCGCTTTTCAGAATGCTTAAGCGCGTGCACCACTACAAGGGTGCGCTTGCCTTCGGTGATGTCGCTTCGGAAGTCTTTTTCCTTGGCTTCCTTGGTGCCCACCAGATTCAACAGGTCATCTTGAATTTGGAAAGCAAGGCCCGTATCAAGGCCATAAGAGCGCAGGCCTTCAATTTGCTCTTCACTACCGCCGCCCACAAGAGCGCCAACAGCCAGAGGAACCGCTCCTGAATAGTGCGCGGTTTTGTGAATTGCCATTGTCAGATAATCTTCAGGAGCAATGTCATAGCGGCCATCGCGTGCCCAACCAATATCGAGCGCCTGGCCTTCTACGGTATTCTGAGCCATCGATACCAGCTCGATTGCTACGCGAACCTTCAAAGAATCTTCCAAAAGTGGGTCACGCATAACGATGCCATTAACGATGGAAAGTGCTAGGTCGCCCGCATTAATAGCAAGACCAACGCCCTGCGTTAAATGCATGCAAGGCTCAGAGCGACGTAGCGTTGCGTCGTCGGCGATGTCGTCATGAATTAATGCAGCGGTATGAAAATGTTCAATAGCTGCTGCAGAGGAAAAAGCCCGTGAAGGGTTGCCTCCTACTGCTGCACAAGCAGCAACACAAATTAGGGGACGATGACGTTTGCCACCATTTTCACTGTATTTGCGAAGAGGAGTATAGAGATACTTATCCATGTCGGGATGCGTTCCAACAGGAATAAAACGATTTATAATTTCGCCTGCTTTTTCAGCATAGCGATTCAGATACATTTCAAAGAGTTTAGGAGAATTTGCTTCTGCTTCTACTTCGCTTGCAAGCGTTTCAAAATCTTTGAAATCGATTGTTGCTTCATCGAGAGCTTCCACGTGTGAGGAAATACCTGACATATCAAACGCTTTCCCTTAAGAAAAGTCAACTTTACCTTATTTCGCATGACAAAGCTCAGTGCGCAAAAGGATAAGCCTGTTATGCAGTTGCCCGTTAAAAATGAACTGGTAGGAGCGGTGGGACTCGAACCCACAAGCCCGAAGGCGGCGGATTTTAAGTCCGCTGCGTATGCCAATTCCGCCACGCTCCCGTGATTCTTCGTAACGAACGCCTATTATCATAGCAAAAATAATAATTTGCAAGCCTTAGGCGACGAAGTTCTAAGAAAGACCTTGTCTCTTCTACAAAAAGTAACGTCTGAACTACCTTTGCGGATCTCAGTCAGAGAGAAGCATCCCTTGTAATATATCAGATTCGCTTACGGTAAATGAAGAACAATTTGTCAAAGTAAGTACTTCTAACAAAATCGCCAAACCCGCAACAATCACGCCTGCTCGCGCTGGTTCAAGCCCCACAACCTGCTTTCGATGCTCAAGATCCATCGCGCGAAGTTCATCGTAGATGCGCTCTAGGGTTTCTCGGCTAACCTGCGTGTTGTGCACTTTGGAAGAGTCGTATACTTCCAGATGCTTATCGATAGCAACCACGCTTGTAGGGGTACCCGCTACCGCAATAATTCGATCGATTGTATTACCCTCTGCGCGGGCTTGCTCAAAGTAAGGTTTCATTTCTTCATACACATATGCGCGCAAGGCTTCACACTGCTCGGTTGTAGGCGGATCGCAGGCCATAAAGCGCTCTGTCATACGGCGACATCCGATATTGAACGAATGGGAGAAACGAGGACTACCCCCACCAACGCCAAGCACGATTTCGGTTGAACCTCCGCCGATGTCCACCACTAGCAAGTTTTCGCCTTCGTGGCCTTGAGCGGCACCCCTAAATGAAAGTGCCGCTTCGCGGGTTCCTTCAATAATGGAAAGTTCAACACCAAGCGCACGAAGGCGTTCTACCAACACATCGGAATTCTGCGCATCGCGAGCAGCACTCGTCGCAACAGCTGTTACAGGAATGGTAGGATGCTCGGAAGTTTTATATGAGTTAATTACTGAAACATATTCGGCAATTTGGTGTTCAACGCGCGCTATAGCATCATCTTGAAGCAGGTGGGTTTTATCTACCCCAATGCCAAGATTAGTAATAGCAACGCGGCGTTCCAGTTCAACAAATGACGTATCTGATACATCAGCCAAAAGCAAACGACACGTTACGGTGCCAATATCAAGAGAAGCCCTGCGCTGGACCGAATTGCCCGACAGGGGCTGAGCTGATGCATCTGCCGATTGCTGGGCTGACTTATCTGTTAGCTGTTGGGAAGCTTTATCCGTTAACTGGGTTAACTTGCCTGCTGAATGATTAATTTCCATATCCGAATAACACATCCAAAACACCTGAATACCACGTAGCAGGAGCAGGAATATCTTCATTCAACGGTGAATAGGTCGTGTTGGTTTGCGTCGACCCATCCACAGAAGATTCCACACCTTCAACCGTGGCCATACGTTCATCCTGACGAATCCAGCCTAATTCAGATCTGGCGTATTCTTCAAGACCCTCATCGGTGTTAAGGTAGTCAATCTGCGACTGCATTTGCGTGTTATAGTCCGAAAGTGCCTGATATTCCGCTTGCAGTTGCTGTAACTGACGCGTTTCGGTATAGAAATTTTGGCACGAAGGATAGAGCATAAACACCGTAAGCCCCACAACCGCAAGAGCAACAATTCCTCGTGTTGCCGCTGCAGAAAGCGAAGTTACAGGCAAGCTAAACGGAAGCCCAAAGCCAAACTTTGGCCTGTCTTTTCCTTCATCTTGCATGCGTGCCGATTTGCGATGAGTAGAGCCCATGCGCATTTCATAGAGCGCTGCCCTACTAGCCGAAGCATTAGCAGCATCTGTTTGTGCTTTGCGATCGCGTGCTCCAATCGTGCGATTAAAATCACGTTCAGCTTTAGCGGAGCGTAACTTCTTACGCATGCGCTGGGCAAAGCTTTCTTTTTCGTGGCTACGAGCGTGCTTGTGCGATGAATTCTGCTGAGCATCTTCTTGCGTGAAATCTTGTGCAAAATCATCTTCGAAGCCAGCAAAATCTCGACGATTATCAGCGCGGTGCAATCCTGCATGAGCAGCTCTTGTGCCACTTCGCCCTCGATCCGAACGATGACCATCTAAGCGAGAACTGCCTGAGAGATTACCCTCCGCGTGATATCCGCCCGAACGAGAGTCGTTAGAACGATAGCCACCCAAGCGTGAATTGTCCGAGCGATAACCTTGCTTTGCCGAAAAATTCTGCGCGCCAAACACAGAATTACTGCGCGAACTGCCACGTTCTTGTGTTCTACCTGATCCCCGCCTAAACGAGGACTTCAACCAAGAAGGTTCCCTTACTTCTTGATCAACAAAAGAGGTGGCAGCATCCCAATTATGACCAAAGGCACTTTTAGAACCATTTGATCCATTGCCAGCATTATACAATCCACTACCCGACAAGCCATTATTGCTAAAAGCACCAGATGAATAAGAAGAACTCGAAGTGCGCGAAGCATGAGAAGCGCGCAGTGCATCTACCGCACGCGAAGATTGCGTGCGCGTAGAACGAGTATTGTTTGGCTGAATTTGAAAATTCGACGCATGAGAGGGGCGCCTAGAAGAAACGGTACGAGGCGACGAAGCCCCACGGGCTTTAACCTCGTTAAATGAGAGAATGTTCGCTTTATGCGTCACGAATATAAGCCCCTCGAGCATCGTAGTGTGTTTAAGTAGTGCGATTAATGCTTTAGCCATCCCACTATAGCATGCCTAAGAGGTCAACTTTGTCTTAAACGACAAAAAGTTCATGACGAATCAGCATTTTGTATAAACTAATCAAAAAAGCGGTGTATAAAACAAAAAAGCGGTGCTCTTTCGAACACCGCTTTAACTTTTAGTAGAGTACTAACAGATTATTCCTCTTCAAGAGCCTCTGCAATTTCATCGGTAATGTCCATCGTGTGATAAACATTCTGAAGGTCTTCAAGTTCTTCCAGCTTGTCTACAAGACGCATAACCTTCTTTGCGTCAGCAACAGATACCTCAGCAGGAGTAGTAGGCTCCATGATGAATTCAGCACCCTTAACTTCGATGCCCTGTTCGGTAAGAGCGTTCTTTACTGACATCAAATCAGTTGGAGCGGTGTAAACGATCCATTCATCGCCTGCATCTTCGTAGTCAGAGCCGCCAGCTTCCGCTACTGCCATCATGAATTCGTCTTCGTCTACTGCATTTTCCTTGTCAGCGACTTTCTTTTCTTCAGACTTGATTACCTTTTCGATCAAGATCTGACCCTTGCGCTCAAACTGGAATGCAACAGAACCAGAGGTGCCCAGGTTGCCGCCATGATGATTGAATGCTGCACGAACATCAGCTGCAGTGCGGTTGCGGTTGTCGGTCAAAGCTTCGCAATAAATTGCTACGCCGCAAGGACCATAACCTTCGTATACAACGGTTTCGTAGTTAGCAGCATCTTTACCAGAACCAAAAGCCTTATCGATAGCGGTCTTGATTTTGTCTTTTGGCAAAGAATAACTTTTTGCCTTATCAATAGCTGCAGCCAAAGAAGCATTGTTGTCAGGGTTAGGATCGCCGCCCTCTTTCGCTGCTACCGTGATGTTACGAGAAAGCTTGGAGAACAAAGCGGAGCGCTTAGCGTCCTGCGCTGCTTTACGATGCTTAGTGGTTGCCCATTTTGAATGCCCTGACATGTATGTACCTTTCGACTATGTGTCACTTATCGATTATGTACCGACTATTCGGTTATCTACCGACCGAATATATTACCACATACCTCCACACAATGCAGAAAATGCAGGTCGCTGCGAAAAGAGTACACAACATTTTCTAAAGACGGATTTTCGAGTACAAAACAGATTACTTCCCAAGCAAAACCTAAGACTATCCCTAGGACAAAACAGACGACTTAACGCACAAAACAAAGATCACGCTCAAGACAAAACGCCATTTACCAAGACAAACAAAAGCAGCCCTATGAACATGATCAAATCGCTTGCCAAGTAAAAAATATCAATACAGATGTGCCTTTACCTATTACAATTTCTGCTATGTTACTTTCTCTTTCCAAACATATTAACGATCCCCTTTTGCGCGTGTTTTCCCACATGACCGACTCCGAGCTACGCGATCAAAAACAACTTGTAGGTCTTTCGCTTGCAACGGGAATCACGTTTAACGAAGAAGGTATTTTTATTGCCGAATCGCGCAACGTAATTGAGCGCGCCCTCAATGCAGAGTTGAAGCCTTTTGCTCTTATAAGTGAAAAACGCTGGCTTGAACCGCATCGCGATTTGTTTGAGCGAATTGAAGCGCTTGGGCAATCAGGAGCAGAACCTGCTGGTCATGCTTCAATTCCTCATGGTCATGATGCAATTCCATATGGCCATGCTTCAATTCCACATGGTCATGATTCAATTCCACAATTTATAGGAAGCCACGCAGACATAGAACAACTCACTAATTTCAAGCGCACCGTTGGGCCTATTGCGGCTTTTCATCGTCCTGCTTTGCCTTCTCCTGAAGCACTGCTTCAGGATGCGCATCGCGTTGCAATTCTTGAAGACATTACTAACTTCACCAATATTGGAGCCATATTCCGTAGCGCTGCGGCACTTGGAATTGATGCGGTACTGGTAACCCCAGGCTGCCACGATCCGTTTTATCGCCGAGCTGCGCGCGTTTCTATGGGAACCGTATTTCAGGTTCCTTGGACCAGAATTGGCACCGACCACTCTTGGGCAAGCGAAGGCGTTGCGCTTCTTCATGAAGCAGGATTTCAGGTTGCCGCTTTGGCGCTCAGCGATGATTCTATTTCGCTGAAAGATCCACGCATCGCCGAAGCAGATAAGCTGGCCTTGGTATTAGGTACTGAAGGCGATGGCTTAGCCGCACAAACCATCGCCGCCTGCGACTATACCGTGCGCATTCCTATGGCACATGAGGTTGATTCGCTTAACGTTGCCGCTGCTAGTGCAGTTGCTTTTTGGGAAACGTGCGGACAGTTTTTGTAATAGCGCAAACTTAACTATGTGAGCCTAGCCGCGCCAGCTCATCCACGCGAACTCGCGCGCACGGCAACTACACTGGCTCGATTTCGCCAGCAACAATCTTTTGATAATCTTCCCAGTTCTTGCGCAACAAATTCGGTACATCTAAATCGTATGGGCAACGCTCTTTACAAACACCGCATTCCGTACAGTCTTCGATGCGCGCCATATTGTCTTGCCATTCATCTGAGAGCCATGCCGCAGACGGAGCACGACGAATCATAAGAGACATGCGCGCGCAATTGTTGATAGGAATATCTGCAGCACATGGCATGCAGTATCCACAGCCGCGGCAGAATTCACCCTGCAATTCTTCACGTTCTTTAGCGAAAAATTCCTCAATTTCTGGGGTGATTTCAGGAGTGTTATCCATATAGGAAAGCCACTCGTCCAATTCGCTCATGCGCTGCACACCCCAAATTGGCACCACGTTATCGAACTGAGTCATGTAGGCCATAGCAGCTTTCGAATTGGTGATAAGACCACCTGCAAGACCCTTCATCGCGATGAAGCCAACGTTGTTCTTTTCGCAGGTACGTACCAATTCAACTTCGCGATCGGTTGCTAAATAGCTCAACGGGAACTGAAGTGTTTCATACAATCCCGACTGTGCAATTTCTTCCGCCACCGCAATAAGATGCGCCGTAATAGCAATGTGGCGAATTATTCCCTGACGCTTTGCCTCCTGAAGACATTCATACATTCCCGTACCATCACCAGGCTTATAACACTGAGGCGCACAATGAAGCTGATAAATATCAATGTAGTCGGTCTTTAATAGCGACAAAGACGTTTCTAAATCGCGCCAAAAATCTTCGGGAGTTTTAGCTTGCGTTTTGCTGGCAATGCAAACCTTGTCACGCATGCCCTCAAAAGCCTTGCCTACGCGCTCTTCGCTATTCGAGTAAGCACGCGCAGTATCGAAAAAGGTCATGCCTCCTTCATAGGCTTTTCTTAAAAGCGCCACCGCTTCTTCTTCGGTACAACGCTGCAGAGGCAAAGCACCAAAAGCATTTTGAGGAGTAGTGATTCCTGTTGATCCAAGCGTAATAGTTTTCATGAACGGACTCTTTCTTTGAGAAAACTTGCCAGATTATTTTACCTTTACTAGTGCGATTACTCCGCCCAATGCATCGAAAAACTCTCTCAGTGATACCCCACGCCACGCTCTTCGGCAGCGGCACAAACAGCGTAAAACCACAAACGCAAACGGCACGTCACGATTAACGCAACACAAGCTGCTCAAACACAAACAGCGCGACACGAGCAATACGAACAAAAGTTAATAGCCGCAAGAGCTAATAGTTACAAATATAAAAGCCGATGATTACAAATAGATACAAAAAGAGTAATATGGATAAGTTCATCAAATAGAAGCAAATCAAAACCAATGGAAAGGTTATCATGACTAAATTTAGCCACGTAATTGTGCGCCGCCCTGGCAAATCTCTTTGCGACGGCATCACAAGCGCACCTGAGCTCGGCCAACCAATCTATGAGCGCGCGCTTGAAGAGCACCGCGACTATGTTCACGCTCTTGAACAATGCGGTGTTGACGTAACTATTCTTCCTGCTTTGGAGGAATACCCTGACGCATGCTTCGTAGAAGACCCTGCTGTTATCACCCGCATGGGCGCTATTATCACCAATCCTGGCGCTGAGTCTCGTAATGGCGAAAAGAACGAAATTGAACCAGTAATTCGCCGTTTCTTCGACGATGATCACATCAAGCACATCACCGCACCTGGCACGCTTGAAGGTGGCGACGTCATGATGGTTGGCGATCACTTCTATGTTGGCCGTTCTGCTCGTACCAACGAAGAAGGCATTCGCCAGTTTATCGAGATTCTCGAAGGTTGGGGTCTTGAAGGCTCTGAGGTTCCTCTGGAAAAAGTACTTCATCTAAAGACTGGTGTTAACTACCTGGAAAACAATAACATGTTGGTATCGGGCGAATTTATCGACAAGCCTGAATTTGCTCAGTACAACAAGGTAGTTGTTCCAGAAGAAGAAGCATATGGCGCTAACTGCATTTGGGTAAACGATACCGTTATCGTTGCTGAAGGCTACCCTTCAGTTTTGAAGGCTGTTCAGGATTTGGGTTACAAGACGCTTGTTGTTGATACGTCTGAATATCGCAAGATTGACGGCGGTCTTTCCTGCTTGAGCTTGCGCTTCTAATTCTTTTTCAAACTTATTTATTGATCGTATCTAGATTTCGGCCTTAAGTAACTAGGTGTTTTGCTGAGATTTGATTTGCAAAACACCTAGTTCGCCTCTGAAAGGATAGCGAATGTCAACCTCTGATAAAGCTCCCGCCCTTGCTGACACCGAAAAGGGCATCATCGATCCGAATGGTCTTAGCGTTTTTCGTTTAACCATGATGGTTATTACCGCTAGTGTTTGCGGCGGTATCTTCTCTCTTGCTGGCGACTTGGCTGCAGGCGGCGCAAACACTGCAGCGGTTTTGGTTTCCTGGGTTATTTGTTTTGTGGGCGTTCTTACCTTAGCGCTCGTATTCTATGGCCTATCCCGTGTTCGCCCTAACTTAACAGGCGGCATTTACGCTTACGCCGCAGCAGCATTTGGTAAGTATGTAGGCTTCAACTCTGCTTGGGGTTATTGGATTAGCTCCTGCTTAACCAATGCTGGCTACGCAATTATGCTGTTCAGCGCACTGGGCTACTTCTTCCCCGTTTTTGGTGCGGGCAATAACATTCCTTCTCTTATTTGCGCCTCTATTTTCTTGTGGTTTATCGCCTATTTGGTATCCCGTGGTGTTAAAGAAGCAACAGGCATCAATGTTGTAGTAACCATTGCAAAATTGGTTCCTCTGTCATTGTTTATTGTTTCCATTGTTTTGCTTGGTAAATTCGACCCTGCAATCTTTATGGATAACTTCTGGGGCGAGCCAGGTGGTCCTGATTTCTTTACACAGATCACTTCGACCATGGTTGCTCTGGTATGGGTATTTGTAGGTATTGAGGGTGCAATTACCATTTCTGGTCGCGCAAAATACGTAAAAGACGTTGGTCGCGCAACCATTTACGGCTTTATTTCTGTATTCGTTCTGTACCTGATTATTTCTCTGCTTTCCATGGGTATCATGCCTCGCGCTGAAATGGCAGAGCTGGCTACGCCTTCCATGGCAGGCATTCTGGAAGCAGCTATTGGTCCTGTTGGCGCCATCATCGTTAACTTAGGCGTTGTTCTTTCCTTGGTAGGCGCAATGCTTGGATACGTCATTATCGCTTCCGAAACACCTTTCCAGGCTGCGCGCTGGGGTGCTTTTCCTCGTATTTTTGCACGCACCAACAAGCATGGCGCTCCTATTGTAACTATTGTTACCAGCGTTGCAATTATTCAGTTGTTCCTAGTTCTTTCCGCTGCAGCTGAGAGTACTTATCAGTTCTTCTATGCATGCGCAGTTTCCATGATCTTGATTGCGTATGTTTGCTCGGCACTGTACTACGCCATTATTTCTTGGAAGAATGAACGCATGGATGCTCCAGGCGCTCCAAAACTTTGGTTTGCTCGCTTAGTTGGTACACTGTGTGTGATTTATACCATTTTCTTAACCTGGTCATGCGGTTTGCAGGGTGTCATGATTATTTCTATCCTGCTTGCACCTGGTCTGCTTATCCATGCTATTGGTCAGCACGAACACAACGAAGCAATTTTGCCTAAGCTACACGACAAGGTAATCGCAGTAATAATTATTGGCTTTGCACTACTTTCGCTCTATTTGCACTTCTCGGGCATTTGGCCAATCGTGTAAAGGTTTTTAGCCTTTATTCGGCAACCCCTGCAGATTTTGCAAGAAATGTATACTTCTCTAGGCTGGGAAATAGACATTTGAACATTGATTGAATCTAACTCGTGCTTAACAAAGCAATATCGGTAACAAACAAACGGCTGTCTGGAAAAATCCAGACAGCCGTTTTTAAAA
>OLQE01000644.1_pt1 | contig 25001 bp, 26 predicted proteins | sample 1643161 | NCBI WGS metagenome assembly OLQE01 (sample SAMEA3136650, study PRJEB25190) | human gut metagenome | reverse complement strand
CTGTGCAGCCGCCCACGATACACGTTTGCTGCCCGCTCCGGGATTTTTTCGTCCGCTTACACCCCCAAAAAGCCTGAACCGTCCCCCCTACTTCTCCCATTTGAAGAGGATGATGCCGGCGATCGCTACCAGCATGCCGATAAATTTCCTCCATTCAAAGCTGGTCTTCTCCATTCCAAACCATCCGAACAGTTCGATCAGCCATGCGGCGATCAGCTGTGCGATCACAATCAGCATCGCCGACTGCGCCGGTCCCAGACTGTTCATGCTCTGGATTACAGTAATGGTGATCGCGGCTCCGATCACTCCGCCAAGCAGCACATACCTGGGCGTTACCTGGAACAGTGCCGTGACCTCCTGCCTTCCGGTAAAAAACCATGCCCCAATACAGACCAGAAGCGCTGTGAACTGCACCCATCCTGCCGATACCCACAGGCTTGTCTGTTTTGTCACCTGTGTATTGAAAACTCCCTGAACACTCATTAGTATGCCGGAAACCAGCGCAATGATGACTCCTGTCATGTTTCATTCCTCCATCTGCTTCTCCCGCTGAGTATGCCTGAAATGCAGAAGCAAACGCACTTCCAACGCAAACTGCGGCTATCAATATTTATGATAGGATATGCAGAACGGAATGGTCTTATGCATTTTCTTCTTTGCTGTGCGTCTGCCGCTCTGGGGCAGACGGCATTTCCGTTCACCAAAAAAGTGATCAAAAAAAGTAAGATTGTAGATAGACTGGGTGCAATGAGAATATAACTGCTTCCACCACCTAAGCAGGTGATGGAAGCAATTATTTCCGTCTTTACACATTCAAATATCATTTGTTCATCCATGCAGGCGTCCTATTTGAACGTTTGAAGCATCATTGATGCGTCATACTTTTCCGGTATAGATAATACTTCCGTCTGATGTGTCCGGCTGATTCGTAGTATCTTTCGATGGAACATATACTCCATTTTTATCTACATATTTCCATACATCATTTGTTTTGATCCATGCATGCTTAAGCATAGCTCCCCAGTCGCGGAAGAAGTATGTAGTATTACCTACCGTAATCCATCCGGTTTTCATCTTACAATCTGTACCGAAATAATATGTATTCTCTCCGTCGCTCCAGAGTCCGATATTTAATGCGCCACCCCAATCACGGAAATAATACCATGCTCCATCGATTTCTTTCCATGCATTAGTAAGCATTACTCCGTCTTTGTCACAATAATACTTATCCTGGCCTTCTGTAAAAAGTTTGTCCCGATATGCTGCTCCTGTTTCGCCAAAATAATAATACTTGCCATCAATCTGGACCCAGCTATTCATGATTATAGAGCCATCCGAAGTACCATAATAAATTTCTCCTGTATTTGGATCTTCAAATTTTTCATTCTGGAATGCAGCGCCCCAATCTCTGAAGTAATACTTTTTGCCATTCTTTTCCATCCAGCCGGTGAACATGGAGCCATCTGCATTGGCATAAAACAGATTACCTGTTTCATCTTTAAAAAACTCATTTCGGAAAATAGCTCCCCAGCTTCGCATATAATACCATACGCCATTGATCTGGCGCCATCCTGTAACCATCCAACCTTCTTCATCAAAGTAATATACATTATCCTCGATTTCATAGAAAGTATTTTTGGGATATTCCCATTTCCCGGTTCCCAGCAGATACCACCATTTACCTTCTTCCTGAATCCAGCCCCGAAGATATCTTCCATCTACATAGCCCTCCTGAAAATGGAAATAGCAGATATTATTTTTCCAAATGCGGAAATCACAAGGAATTGGTGAGCCGTTTTTTAAGTATCCAACAAATGTACTCATATCGCCTGGCTTTTCGCAAATTGCTACATTATCACCACATACGGTCATTCCCTCCGAGTCGTTGCTGATTATGATTCTTCCATCAATTTCAGCGTATACCTCTTCAAGTTTCTTTTTCGTGGCTTCTCCGAAGATACCATCTACAGCTAAACCATAATCTCTTTGAAATGCCTTTACTGCATTTTCCGTATCAGTTCCGAAACTGCCATCTGCTCCAGATGCTCCACAAGAATAGCCACATGCGATCAGCTTCTTCTGCATATCCAAAACGGCCTGTCCCTGATCGCCTTTCTGCAAATAATCCTCTGATGCCTCAGAAGTATATCTTAAAACGTAACTCCAGGGTTTATTGTAATAGGATGCAATGCAAATTTCTTTTCCCGTTTGATCTCCGCTTTGCCCGCCTTCTGTCTCACCAAATTCGTTGATGCTTGCATGTACAAGCTGAGAGTTTCCAATATACATGGCTGTATGACTATGAGGTTTTAACAATACATCGCCTCGTTTAAGCCCATTTCCAGAAGCTAAATCCACCTGAGAAATCACATTTGTAAATCCGGTTCTCAGAAAGGCATCTGCCATATCTCCTGTATACGATGCACCATTAGTTTTTACTGGTACTCCTGCTTGTTCCCAAGCTGAAATTACGGCTGAAGCACAATCATAATTCGGACCCCAACGGTGTGCCTGGTCATAACCATGACTGTCATCGTTTGCAAGATTGATCATCCACTGTACTGCATTTTCAAGTTTTCCCATTTTGAAATCCTCCTTTATTTTTTAGAAAGAAGCTTCTTTTCTATGAGTCGATGATAGCATGGGAGATATACTGCAATACAATGCACTCCTACTTTTCTCAGCAGACAAATAGAAAGACCTTTCATGATATTGTTTCAAGAAAGGTCTTTTCATCATTTACTATTCTAATTTTAATCTGACATCTAATATAAGTCACAAATCAACTAAACTCGTGTCCCGGTATGCTGTTATTTGAAAATGTCATCCCTTCCACCGGACCATATCCTGAAATTTCCATATCGGTTGCATCCGGATATGCCTCATGATAATCAGGGAATGTAAAGGTTAGATAATAATCCACTCCATCGTATACTGCTTCCATTCCATCTCCCACAAACACTGCCGTATGTGTTCGAAAAACAACTTCTTCTGATCCTTCTGTTTCATTTACATAATAGATGGTAAAATCAAAAGACGTATCCGTTACATTGGAAACTTTTACTTTGTAGTACTCAGGAACCACAAGACCGGTCATAACATACTCATATCGGTATTCACCTTCATATACATTAACCTTTGCCTGTACTGCCTCCATAGTTTCTCCACTATCATCCTGCTGATTTTCTCCACCTTGATCTTCAGAATCTGTTTTTGTCTCTTCCGTTGTATCCTCTGCAGGCTGTTGCGTTTCCTCTGTATCTTCATCTTCAGTATTCTGTTCTTCCTCCGGCACATCTGTGGGTTCCGGCGTTGCCACTGGTTCCGTAGTCAACGGTTCCTGTGTAGGCTCCGGTGTTGTTTCAGGTGTTGGCGTTGCCTCTGCTGACGTATCGCTTTCTGATTCCGACTGGCTCACACTCCCGGTACTCACCGCTGAGGTATCTTCCGGCTCTTTTTCCGAACACCCGGTCATCACATTCATAAATACAAAGACAGCCAGAAAACAAAACGTAATGAATTTTCCCTTTTTCAAATTTCCCGCTCTCATAATATTCACCATCCTTTTCTTTAAATCTGCAAGGCTTCCATTGAAGCCTGTGGACAGTCCATAGAAATTCCGCCTCTGTGCCGCTGTCTGTGCCAACAGGTAATTGTACTGCATCCGTTCTTCATGAGCCCCGTCTTTCATGATCCGCTCATCACACAAAAATTCAAGATCCTGATCCGCTTCCCTCCGCATCCAATGAAGCAGGGGATTGAACCAGTATACAATGCATACCAGCTGCAAAATCAGTTTATACCACAGATCGTGATGTCTGTAATGACTCAGTTCGTGGCTCAGCAGCAATTCCAGTTCTTTCCAGGTATACCGGTCGGACGGAAGATAAATCCGCGGACGCAAAAGCCCTGTAAGCAGCGGCGTCGTCACCTTTGCGTTCATCCAGAGTTTTGGAGGGTGTGATACTTTCATCTTCCTGCATAGCTTTTGATAATTCATCTCCAGGCTTTTATCCGGTACCGGCATACTCCAGCGTTTTAACTCCCGCTGTACAATATAGCTTCCCAGCAGTTTATACAAACCATACAAAGCCGCAACCGCCAGCCATACCACTGCCAGCATCTGATATACCGATGGCATTTGTATTCCCTGTTCCCGGAACTGTGAAGTATTTTCCAGAAGATCCGTGCTTTCTGAAGCAGCGAGACTGTTTTCCGTCGGAAGAGTCTCCTCTGCCGCTTCCTGTCCCTGCACCCGAACTTCTTCCCTGACTGCCGGAACCCGTTCTTCCGTCACCTGCTGCGGTATCTGAATGTGGATCACATTCCAGTAATCCGGTATCTGAACCGGAACCAGCAAGACCAGCGACACCGCCAGCCAGATCCAGCTTCTCCACCAAACAGAATATTTTTTGCTCAGAAACTTGGACACACCAAAAACCAATACGATCAGCAAAGCTGCAAGGACATTCAGCTTAAACACATAGAGTAAGAAATCTGCCATAGAGCCATCCCTCCTTTCAGCGATTCAGTTCTTTTAAAAACCCTTCCAGTTCTTTCAGATCCTCATCATCGATTTCTCTTCCCTGATACAAAGCTGCAACAAAATTTTTCACGGAATTCCCATACAGTTTTTCCAGCATTCCTTTTCCTTCTTTTTGCTGATACTCTGTCTGTGAAACCAGCCAACGGTATTTGTTCAGATTCCCGTCTCTGTTCACAGATACAAACCCCTTTTTCTCCAGCCTGGAAAGCAGGGTGAGAATCGTTGTCGGAGCCAGTGTTTTCTTTTGATTCACAATCTTCTCAATCTCACTTCTGCTCATATCGTTCTTTTGTTTCCACAAGACAATCATAATATCCAATTCGGATTCCGGAAGCTTTTGTATCGTTCGTTTCATCTGGCTTCCTCCTTTCTACCCCTGTAGTATAATTATATATTACACTTGTAGAGAGGTTATGTCAATATCTTTTAAAGATTTTTTCTTTCACCTTCTTCTTTTCTTCATTTATTCTCTATAAACACTTTATAACGTTACAGCTACTAAAACTAATCTCTCAATATTCAACCTCTTGTCACTTATATATACGGTTATACATATAAAATGTTACATATAATAACAAAAAAAATAGTTTTTCATCATTTTATCTAAATTTCTTTTTAATTTTTGTTTAAACTGTCTTTTTTCAGTTTTTTGAAACATTTTGGTTTACATATAAAGCAAAAATTACTTTTTTACTATTATCAGTATGAAGATATAGCCAATAAAAGGTGATGTTATGAAAAGTTATTTGAAGCGTTTAAAAAATCCTGCAACCATTGTTGCCATATGTGGTTATATCCTAACCATTATCTCGTCACTCGGTTTTTCTATTAACAGTGATGTTATTATGACAATCGTTAACAGCATTTGTGCCATCTGTGTTTTACTTGGTATACTCAACAATCCCGAAACAGATGGGATAGATCTCCCCAAATAACGCTGTATCTTCATACTGATTTTACCAATCAGAATTTTGCTACATTTATTCTTTATGAAAGCAACTACCTTGTCAGATCTACAGTTATAAAACCGCTCTCATGTTCCTTTTTCTAAGAGAGGTGCATGAACTATGGAATCATTATGCAAATTAATTCAAAAAGTAAAGGAAACAAATACAGGATGGGATCGTCTCTTTAAGCAATTACAACCACTGATTCGTAGATATACAAAAAAATTATTCTTCCTTGAACAGGAAGATGCGATGCAGGAAATTAATCTTGCAATTTTTTTAACTGTGCGAACAATGAAACATTATAACAGTGACAGAGAATGTCTCAAATATATTGCCACCGGAGTCTACTACGCATACTCCACTTTATGTAAGAATCACTCAGACAATGTACAAACCGTTTCTTTTGAAGAAAACTATCTTCCTTTTGAAAATAGCATAAGTGACGGCTTATCAGATACTGAATATTTTCTTGAACTTTCAGAACAATTAACTAACATATCGCCCCGCAAAAAAGAGATTGTGACATATCTTTTACAGGGCTATAAAAACAGCGAAATAGCAGCAAAACTAAAAGTTTCCCGCCAATACATTTACAAAGTAAAGCAGGAACTTTTTCGCCCTAAGAACTGACGGTATAAATCATTTTAGTTTTACGCCGTTCCTGAAAAGAAGGTGTTTCTATGGTTGGCAACGAATCCATAACACAAAAAAAACAATATTTGAATTTGTATGCCACTTTAAGTCAAACAATAAACATACTCTCAGAAATAGCCGCTTCACTTAGTCAAGATAAGAACAGAAAATTTTTTTCTCGGCAAACGAATCTTGAAATAGAACAAATTGTAAATCATTTGAATGACTTTGCTCAGGATAAATATTCTGTCTGCAGGCATATCTTGCAGTTGATTAATGACCTCCCCAGTGAAACAGAGAAAAATATTCTGCTGTTAAAGTACATTCATGGATATACCTGGGAAGAAATAAGTGAACATCTAAATTATAGCTTACGCCAAATATACAACATACATAATCATGCTTTAGAACATTTGACATTAGAATAACAGATGGTAATGTAAACTGCCTGTTTTACGTTAGAATTAGATTTGTTAATAATTATCATCGCAAGCTAAATTTAACATAAAAGAAGGACCTTGGGCTCATTTTGACCCACGGTCCTTCTTTTTTTATGCTATGCTTTTTTCATAGCCCCGTTTACACAACCTTTGGGATACTCCCTCATTGATCGCTAAAAACTCTTCTCCAGCTTCTCAATCATTTCATCCACATCCGCCTCCGTAATCACCAGCGGCGGCACCATCCGCAGAACATCGGAGCCTGCCGTGATCACCAGCAGCCCGTTTTTCAGCGCCTGCTGAACGATCTCACCCACCGGCCGACCGGATACCACCAGGCCCTGCATCAGGCCTTTGCCCCGGCGCACGGTCAGGAAATCATACTTCTCCACCAGTTCATCCAGCCGTTTTTCCAGATAAGCGGAAACCTGCTGTACATGATCGACAATCTTCTCTTTTTCAAAAATATCGAACACTGCGCTGACAGCCGCACATGCCAGCGGATTTCCTCCGTAGGTCGTGCCGTGATCTCCCGGCACCAGGGAATGCTCCGCGGTTTTCTGATTCAACACAAACGCGCCTACCGGGATTCCGCAGCCAAGCGCCTTGGCACAGGTCATAATATCCGGCTTCACACCGTACTGCTGCCAGGCGAACATACTTCCGGTACGGCCCATTCCACACTGGATCTCATCCAGGATCAGCAAAATATCCTTCTCATCACACAGCGCTCTGACACCTTTGAGAAATTCTGGATCTGCCGGATAAATTCCGCCCTCCCCCTGAACCGTCTCCAGAATGATCGCACAGGTCTTTTCCGTAACCTGCGCTTTTACGCTCTCCAGGTCGTTGAAATTGGCAAACCGGATTCCTCCGATCAGCGGACGGAACGGATCCTGATAATGGGTATTTCCTGTCACCGAAAGAGCGCCCATACTCCTTCCGTGGAACGAATGGTTCATGGCAATAATCTCATGATCATTGTGTCCGTCCCTCAGATAGGCATATTTTCTCGCCGCTTTCAGCGCCCCCTCGATGGCCTCCGTTCCGCTGTTGGTAAAGAAGACCTTATCCATCCCGCTGGCTTTCACCAGTTTTTCTGCTGCATCTGCCATCGGCTCGTTGTAGTACAGATTGGAGGTGTGGATCAGCCGGTCGATCTGATCTTTCAGGGTCTGATTGTACGTTTCATTTCCATATCCCAGAGCAAACACTGCGATTCCCGCCGCGAAATCCAGATATTCCTTTCCCTCCACATCATACAGCCGGACTCCTTTTCCGTGGTCCAGAACCACCGGATAACGGTTATAGGTGTGCAGCACATAATTTTCCGCTTTTTCCATGATCTCATTTGCTTTCATGATAGAATTTTTCCTCGCTTTCATCCAGGATCGCGGTTCCGATTCCCTTGTTGGTAAAGATTTCCAGAAGCAGGCAATGTGGGATCCTTCCGTCCAGGATATGTACCCGGGACACTCCATTCTCAATGGCGTCAATGCAGTTCTGCAGCTTCGGTATCATTCCTCCGCCCACATTTCCGTCTGCAATCAGTTTCTTCGCCTCACTGATATGGAGTTCTGAGATCAGGCTGTCGGCGTCGGAATAGTCCCGGTAAACCCCTTCGATATCTGTCAGGAACGCCAGTTTTTCCGCATGCATCGCCCGGGCAATGGCGCATGCCGCATCGTCCGCGTTGATATTATATGTATTGAAATCATCGTCAAATCCCACCGGGCAGATGACCGGAAGGAAATCATTCTCCAGAAGCTTTTTCAGCATTTCCGGCTCCACATGGTCAATGTCTCCGACAAACCCGATGTCCTGTCCGCCGGACAGTTTTTTCTTTACATGGAGCAGCGCGCCGTCCTTGCCGCTGATTCCGATGGCTTTCACTCCCAGGGACTCGATCATCGTCACCAGCTCTTTGTTGACTTTGTTCAGCACCATCTCCGCAACTTCCATGGTCGCCGCATCGGTCACCCGCAGCCCGTTGATGAATTTCGGCTCCATGCCTACTTTTCCTACCCAACGGCTGATCTCTTTTCCTCCGCCGTGAACAATGATCGGTTTGAAACCTACCAGTTTCAGCAGTACCACGTCCTTGATCACGTTCCGTTTCAGTTCTTCGTCCACCATTGCGCTTCCGCCGTACTTGACGATGATCACTTTCCGGTTGAACCGCTGAATATACGGCAGCGCCTCGATCAGAACCTCCGCTTTGTCCAGATACATTTTATTTACCATTTTCTTCTCTCCTCCAAAAACAGCCTTCTTACTTGCCATTCACACATTTGCAGCCAGCGGCACGCCATCCTTTAAGACCGGTAATCCGCATTGATCTTTACATAATCATAGGACAGATCGCAGCCCCAGGCGGTTGCTTCAGCGGTTCCCATATGAATATCTGCCACCGCTGTGACCTTCTCCTCCGACAGGATCTTCGTCGCTTCTTCCTCACTGTAGTCGGTCGCCACTCCGTCTTTGATGATCTGCAGCTTTCCTGCCGCACTCTCAAAATACAAGTCCACCTTCTCCGGGTCAAACTGTGCTCCGGAATATCCCATCGCGCACAGGATCCTTCCCCAGTTGGCGTCATGGCCGAAGATTGCCGCCTTGGTCAGGCTGGAGGTGATCACCGATTTGCTCAGAGTCACTGCCTGCTCCTTACTCTCTGCTCCAACCACTTTCACCTCAAAGAGCGCCGTAGCGCCCTCACCGTCCCCTGCGATCTGCATCGCCTGGGTTTTATTCACCTCAAACAGCGCCGCCTTAAACGCTTCGTAATCTTCATTCTTCTCCGTGATTTCCGGATTTCCCGCCATTCCGTTGGCAAGCAGCAGCACCGTATCATTGGTGGAGGTATCTCCATCCACAGACACCATGTTGTAGGTATCCTGAACCACCTCGCTCAGCGCTTCCTGCAGAAGTTTCTTGGAAATGCTCACATCCGTTGTCACAAAGCTGAGCATCGTACACATATTTGGATGGATCATTCCGGAACCTTTGCACATGCTTCCGATGGTCACTGTCTTTCCTCCGATTTCCAGAGAAACCGCCGTCTCCTTGGAGTGTGTGTCCGTCGTCATGATCGCCCGCGCCGCCATGGCTCCCGCCTCCGGAGAATCCTCCAGCATCAGCGCCAGCTTCGCGATGCCTCCCTTGATCCTGTCGATGGGAAGTTGTTGTCCGATGACTCCTGTGGATGCCACCAGCACTGCCGTCTCCGGTACCTTCAGCATTTCAGAAGCAGCTGCAGCTGTCTCCTTACAGTAGCCCATGCCTTCCGCGCCGGTACACGCATTGGCAATCCCACTGTTGCATACCACCACCCGCGCGCCGTCCTGGTGATAGACGATCTCCTGATCCCACTTCACCGGAGCCGCCTTGACCACATTGGTCGTAAACGTGCCGGCTGCATGGCATGGAACCTCACTGAAGATCATCGCCATATCCATAGTTCCTTCTTTTTTTATCCCTGCAGCGCATCCCGCCGCCTGAAATCCCTTTGCCGCGGTAACACCGCCGTCTATTTTCTTCATATTCAGAACTTCCTTTCCAAGATTTTTGTTATGGCATTTCCTTACGGAAAGACCGGCGCCATCCGAAGACCCTCATCCTCAGGCAGACCGAACATCAGATTCATGTTCTGCACCGCCTGTCCGGCTGCGCCTTTGACAAGATTGTCCATCGCTCCCATCATAATGATGCGGTTGGTTCTCGGATCGATCTTGAAATTCACATCCACAAAGTTGCTTCCTTCCACCCATCTGGTCTGCGGGCATGCGCCGTTTTCCAGAACGCGGACAAATTTTTCCTTCGCATAATATTTATTGTAGATTGCCCGTACTTCTTCCTCCGTGACATCCTTTTTCAGGCTGGCGTAAGCGGTGATCAGGATTCCCCGGTTCATCGGCACAAGATGCGGAGTGAAGTTGATATGCATCGGATACCCTGCCGCGTAGCCCAGCTGTTCCTCGATCTCCGGTGTATGACGGTGGGACGCAACGCCGTAGGCTTTGATATTTTCATTGACCTCACAGTAAAGATTATCCACCTTCGCGCCTCTTCCCGCTCCGGAGGTACCGGATTTGGCGTCAATGATCACCGTATTCCCATCAATGATCCCCTCCTTCAGCAGCGGATAGATGGACAGGGTGGAACAGGTCGGATAACATCCCGGATTGGCAACCAGCCTTGCCTGCTTCACCGCCTCACGATTGATCTCGCACAGTCCGTAAACCGCCTCGTCAAGGAACTGCGGCGCTTTGTGCTCCAGTTTGTACCATTCCTCATAAACCTTTACATCTTTGATACGAAAGTCCGCGCTCAGATCGATCACCTTTGTTTTGGAAAGGATCTCTTCATTGACCAGAGACGCACACAGTCCCTGAGGAGTCGCCGTGAAGATCACATCCACTTCGTCGGCAAGCTGCTCCATGTTGTCGTCTCTGCACACATCCTCCACCAGCTGAAACATATTCTGGTATACTTCCGCATACTTCTTATCTATATAACTTCGGGAGCCGTACCATACGATCTCTGCATCCCTGTGCCCGAGAAGCAGACGCACCAGCTCACCTCCGGCATAACCTGTCGCTCCGATAATTCCTGCTTTTATCATCGTTTCTGTTCTCCTTTTTTTCTGCTCCGTCTTTTTCCGGGGCTTCATTTCCGCGGGCAACGAGCCAAGCGGGCATGCTTGCATGCCTATTTGGCGACTGCCGCGAGAGTCAAATGCTCAGCAGCTTGCTGCTTAGTATTTGACTTGCATAAGTATACACCAAAATTGTATATTAATCAAGTTTTTTTGTATTTTTTTAAAATAAGCTTGCATATTTCTCCAAAATGATGTATATTTAATCCGGACTTTACACGGCGGCGGAAGACTCGCGTCACTGCCGCTGTTTCACACCGACGAAACTATCAGGGAGGATTTTATCATGAAAGAAAAAGTAATACTCGCATATTCCGGCGGACTGGACACCACCGCCATCATTCCGTGGCTGAAGGAGACATTTGATTACGAAGTCATCTGCTGCTGCATCGACTGCGGACAGGGCAACGAACTGAACGGTCTGGACGAGCGTGCAAAACTTTCCGGCGCTTCCAAATTATATATTGAAAATATTATCGACGAATTCTGCGACGAATATATTATGCCGTGTGTACAGGCAGGCGCTGTCTATGAGCACAAATATCTGCTCGGCACCTCTATGGCACGCCCGGCAATCGCAAAGAAACTGGTAGAGATTGCAAGAAAAGAAGGCGCTTCCGCCATCTGCCACGGCGCAACCGGAAAAGGCAATGACCAGATCCGTTTCGAGCTTGGTATTAAAGCCCTTGCTCCGGATCTGAAGATCATCGCTCCGTGGAGAATGACCGACGTATGGACCATGCAATCCCGGGAAGATGAGATTGAATACTGCCACAAACACGGCATCGATCTGCCGTTCGACGCCAGCCACAGCTACAGCCGTGACAGAAACCTGTGGCACATCAGCCATGAAGGACTGGAACTGGAAGACCCGGCCAATGAACCGAACTATGACCACATGCTGGTGCTGGGCGTAACTCCGGAAAAAGCTCCGGACGAAGGCGAATATGTGACCATGACATTTGAGCAGGGTATTCCGAAGACTCTGAACGGAAAAGCCATGAAAGTTTCCGAAATCATCACCGAGCTGAATGCTCTGGGCGGAAAACATGGCATCGGTATTGTAGATATCGTGGAAAACCGCGTGGTAGGAATGAAATCCAGAGGTGTTTACGAGACTCCTGGCGGAACCATCCTGATGGAAGCACATGACCAGCTGGAAGAACTGATCCTGGATCGTGACACCATGGAAATGAAGAAAAAACTTGGCAGCCAGTTTGCTCAGGTAGTTTACGAAGGAAAATGGTTCACCCCGCTTCGCGAGGCGCTGCAGGCATTTGTGGAATCCACCCAGAAATACGTGACCGGCGAAGTAAAATTCAAACTGTACAAAGGCAATATCATCAAAGCCGGAACCACCTCTCCGTACAGCCTGTACAATGAATCCCTGGCTTCCTTCACCACCGGAGATCTGTACGATCACCACGACGCAGACGGATTTATCACTCTGTTCGGACTCCCACTGAAAGTAAGAGCAATGAAGATGCTGGAAGTGGAAAAGAATAAAGATAAATAAAGAATAACCTCATGTTTCGGTGAGGATGCTTTTTCGAGAGTACAGTTGTAAAAACGCAGGCGTAGCGGGCTACGCTGAGGCTTTTACAACTGTGCTATCGGGAAAGCAGACCAGCGAAACATGAGGTTATTTATCGTGACTTATACCAGCTTCATCCACCGGCATACGTCGTGATAAACCTTCTGCCTCTCTTTTTCAAACAGGATTTCATGGCGCATTCCCGGATACAGTTTTCCCTGTACGTTCCGGTATCCCTGCTTTCTCAGATGCTCAATGGCCTGTGCGAACTTTTTCCGGTTCTGATAACAGGGATCCTCCTCTCCCGAGAGAAACAGGATCGGCAGTTCCGGGTGATGTATCTGCCATCCATCTTCCCCGTAAGTTTCCTTCATCAACTCGCCCAGGGCAAAAAATCCGTCCGCCGTGAACGTAAATCCGCAATGGGGATCTTCCTCATAAGCCTTCTGGATCTCCGGATTTGCGCAGCACCACGCAAAACGGCACTTCTCTTTGGGAAACCTTGCCGCAAACGGCCCGAACGTCAATGCCTCCAGCAGCTTGCTCCGGTGATGCCGCCCAAGGATCAGCGCCTCTCCATGTCCGAGAAGCATGCCGAGATCCAGCAGATCATTTTTGCTGGGCGAACCGGTCAGGATCACCCCGTCCAGTTCCCCATCGTATTTTTTCAGATACGTGCGCGCCACCAGAGAACCCATACTGTGTCCCAGCAGATAAAACGGCAGCCCCGGCCACCGGCGCTTCGCATAGGCTGTGATCTGATGCAGATCCTCCACCAGCGCCCGGCTGCCGCCGCCATACATATATCCCAGATCCTCCTCGCTTCCGACACTTGCGCCGTGTCCGCGATGATCATGGATGATACATGCCACGCCCTTTTCGGACATGGCTTCCATAAACTCCTGATACCGCTCTTTGTGTTCACTCATCCCATGGCTGATCTGAAGCACCGCCCGCACGTTGGTTCCTTCCGGCGGCTCCGTGACCAGGACTTCCAGCAAAAGCCGGTCCATCCTGGATGATATTTTAAATGTTTCGCTCATAGCTTTCTCCATCTTCCACCTGAAAAAGCTCCGTCTCTTCCTCTTTCTCTACAGGAAGAGTAAATCCGGAGACGATCTTATCGTAACATGCTTCACAGAGGTCGAAAGAGTGTCTTTCCATATCTTTTCCGGAAAAGTACCCCCACCCGGTCTCCAGATGGCAGGCTCCCTCCTTCAGGATCCCCTGCTCCACTCTCAGCTCCCTGCCGCAGCAGTTGCAGATTACCTGTTTCAGTTCTTTTGTCTGCCCATAATACTGACGCATGTCTTTCCTCCCTGAACGTATTCGAAAATACTCAAACTTTGCTGCCTTTGATCAAAAAAATCATTCGCAGCAAACCTTCTGTTGTCTTTCGAATTGTATCACAGATTTCCCTGCTTTCAAAGCGGGAACAAAAGGAAACGCAGGAAATGGGTAACAGCCGGGTCCTGTATGCCTGTCAGCACAGCGGCAGCCCTTTCAGTCTTCTTTCCGGCTCATCAGGACCGCATCTTCCTTCGGCGCCTCGTAATAACCCTTTCTCAGCCCGTCCTGCACGAAGCCCAGCTTTTCGTAAAGCCGGATCGCGCTCTCGTTGCTCTGGCGCACCTCCAGGTGCCAGACCCTGGCCCCTGCTTTTTTCGTCTCACGGATCAAACCTTCCATCAGCATCTGCCCGATGCCTCTTCTTCTGCAGTCCTCCCGGACACATACATTGGTAATCTCCCCCTCATCCAGGCTCAGGATGATCCCGCAGTATCCCAGGATTTCTCCGTCTTCCTCCGCGATCAGAAACAGCGCATCCTCCCGGATCAGAAAGGTGAAAAAACCATTTGCCGTCCACGGAGTGGAAAAATTTGCCTCTTCGATGGGCAGTACCTGATCCAGATCCGGGATTTCCATCTGACGTATCGTTACCATATCAGGGTTTCACCTCCCGCTCTTCGCGTTCACGTTCCGCCTGAGATTTGCGCAGATATTCCGGTTCCATTTCCTCCGCCGGCTGGCATTTGCCTTCCCGGTAGTAAATCGCAGCCAGTGCGCCCACCGCGCCGGCTCTCTGCCGGTTCAGGTGTGCCGGAGCAAAGGAATACGGGATTTCCAGAAGCTGTGCCAGCTGTTCCTGATAAACCGGGACACCGTCTCCCAGGAAAATGACCTCCTGTCCCAGTTCATTCAGCGTCTGCGCCAGATCCACAACGCTGACCGCCTCCTGGGGCCGCAGGATATCCAGCATACCGTCCGTATAACAGTAAACGCCGGTATACACCTGATTTCTCCGGGCATCCATGATCGGACAGATGATCCGGTCCGTCACACCAAGATTGTATGCCAGCGCGTCCACCGTGGGAACCGCGATCAGAGGTTTTGCCAGGGCAAGGCCAAGCCCCTTTGCCGTAGCCGCCCCGATCCGAAGCCCGGTAAAGGATCCCGGTCCCGCCGCCACCGCGATCGCATCCACGGTATGCAGATCCAGTTCCAGCATCTGTGCCACCGTATCCAACATCGGCAGCAGCGTCTGGGAATGTGTTTTCTTATAATTTACCGTATATTCGCCCAACAGGATATCGTCCTCCAGCACCGCTACCGATGCCACCATTCCTGAACTGTCCAACGCCAGTATTCTCATCGTATCCCCTCACTTTCCAACAGTTTTTCTATATCTTCGTCCAGCCCTTCCAACGTGATCTTCCGGTAGTCGAAGCCTTTTTCCAGATCCTTTTCAATCTTCACCGCCGTAATCTGATCCGGCAGCAGCTCCCGGATCAGGTCCGCCCACTCAATCATGCAGACGCCTTCTCCGAAAAAGTAATCGTCATATCCGATCTCTTCCATCTCCTCAAGATCACCGATACGATAGACATCGAAATGATAAAAAGGAAGCCGACCTTCCTCATAGACCTGTACGATCGTAAATGTAGGGCTGTTCACCGGCTCCTCGATTCCAAGTCCATGGGCAAACCCCTGGGTAAAAACCGTTTTTCCGACGCCCAGATCTCCGACCATCGTATAAATCTGTCCGGGGCGGGCATGTTTCCCGAGAAATTCCCCCAGCGCGCGGGTTTCACGGGCATTCTGTGTTTCTATGATCATAATTTCCCCTTTCCTGACGCACTTGCTGCGTCATCAAGGTAGATTTGGAAGTTTACTTCCAAACTTCTATCTCCTGTTATCTGTCAGTTGCCATTCACGGGATTATTTTAACATACCCACGGTGGCATGACAATGGGCGGAAAAAAATCGTAACCGTTCAGCCGGCTGGGCTGCTACAAAAATTCCGCTTGCCTTGCCTTTGGAAAACACTTATAATCAGAATAGCTGGCAGCGCTGTATTCCGCCGTTTCGGCGGCAGCACGGCCTTTTTATCACGAAATAAAGGAGACGAATGATTATGGCAAATCCAATTGTTACATTTACCATGCAGAACGGCGATGTGATCAAAGCAGAACTGTATCCGGAGATCGCTCCGAATACCGTCAACAATTTTGTAAGCCTCGTTCAGAAAGGATTCTATGACGGTCTGATCTTCCACCGCGTGATCCGCGGCTTTATGATCCAGGGCGGCGACCCGCAGGGTACCGGAATCGGCGGCCCTGGCTACTCCATTCCGGGCGAATTCGCTCAGAATGGTTTCCTGACCAACAACCTGGCTCACACGGAAGGCGTTCTGTCCATGGCGCGGGCTATGGATCCTGACTCTGCAGGTTCCCAGTTCTTCATCATGCACAAAACTTCTCCGCATCTGGACGGCGCTTACGCTGCTTTCGGCAAAGTGATCGAAGGCATGGATGTGGTAAACGCAATCGCTGAAACCGCAACTGATTTCCGTGACCGCCCGCTGGAAGAGCAGAAACTGGCTTCTGTTACCGTGGAAACTTTCGGCGTTGAGTATCCGGAACCGGAAAAATGCTAGAGCTTGTTTGAAAAAATCCTGAAGGAGAAATTCCCCGTTCCGGGGGATGACAGAAAATTATTTTTCATCACCACCCGGACACCTTTCTCCGACAGGATTTTTTACTGCTCACTGCCACATCCCCTCAATTACACAATTCAAAATAACTCTGTGGAATAATATCTGTCCGCGCTGTCCGGAAGCAGTACAACCACCGTCTTTCCCTCGTTCTCCGGCCTTGCGGCTGCCTGGACGGCAGCATACAGCGCCGCGCCGGAAGAAATTCCCACAAGGATTCCCTCCGTCTTTGCCAGTTCTCTTGCCATCGCAAACGGTTCCTCGTTATCCACCGTCATAATCTCATCAAAAATCTCCGTGTCCAGCACCTCCGGGACAAACCCTGCTCCGATTCCCTGGATCTTATGGGCGCCTGCCGCACCGCCGGACAGCACCGGGGAAGTCTCCGGTTCGACGGCTATGATCCGGATTTCCGGCTTCTGCTGCCGCAGATACTGCCCGGTTCCGGTGATGGTTCCGCCGCTTCCCACGGCTGAGACAAAGACATCGATGTTCTCGTCCGTGTCCCGCCAAAGTTCCGGACCCGTGGTTTCAAAATGCGCTCTGGCATTGGCAGGATTCTCAAACTGACCGGGGAGAAAGCTTCCCGGAATCTGCTCTACCAGCTCTTTCGCTTTTTTGATTGCCCCTTCCATGCCCTGTTTTCCATCCGTCAGAACAATCTCCGCTCCATAGGCCTTCAGAATATTTCTTCGCTCCACGCTCATGGTCTCCGGCATCGTCAGGATCAGATGAAACCCTTCCGAAGCTGCCAGCGCCGCCAGCCCGATCCCCGTATTTCCTGAGGTTGGCTCCACGATCGTTGCTCCCGGCGCGATCAGCCCTTTTTCCAGCGCATCTTTCAACATCCCCAGCGCCGCCCGGTCCTTGACACTTCCGGAGGGATTCAGATACTCCAATTTTGCCACCAGACGTGCTTTCAGTTGATATTTCTTTTCCATCCCCCGAAGCTCCAGCAGCGGAGTATTCCCGATGAGTTCTGCAATGTTCTGATAAATCTGAGCCATTTTTCTTCCCCTTTCCCGACGGCTGTCAGCCTTCTGCCAGCTCAACGACTACCAATGATTTTCTATCAATTTATGATTTCATCCTCAAGACGTCTCTTTGGAACATAATGCACATCCTTCTCGTCCCGGTAATAATCCGTCTCCCCGCTCGCCGGAACCTCTGTCAGCACGATCTCTTCCTGTGGTTTTCCAAGCGCAACGACCAGAAGCGGATGAACATTCTCTTTCAGCTTCAGTGCCTCTCTCACCTCTCCTGCTGTAAAGTTGCCGATCATACAGCCGCCCAGACCCTTTTCCACTGCTGCCAGCAGCATGGTCTGAGCCACAATTCCAACATCCTTCATGTAACGGTTCAGATTTGGATCAATCTCAGAATCCTGGCAGATAATGATAAACGCAGTCGGTCCATGTCCCGGATGTGGAAGCTGCAGCTGCGGCAAAGCCCGCGCCCATCGGGTGAGCGAAAGCACCTCCTTCACCATCTCTTTTTCATAAACCAAAAAATATTTCAATGGCTGTTTGTTCACACTGGATGGACAAAGCCTCGCACAGTCCACAAACTCCATCAGTGTCTCTCTGGAAATCGAAACACTCTCATCAAACCCCCGATAACTTCTATTTTTCAATACCAGATCTTTCAGCATATAGCGCTCTCCTTTCTTTTTCCTCTTTACATTCACTCTTTTCTGAAAAACTTTTGTCTTTCCTCCCATTATAACGGAAACTTTCAGAAAAATTCAAGACTTACTTTTATAGTTTTCCGTCTTATGGTATGATAAAAAAAAATGAATTTACAGGAGGACAAAACAATGCTTGTAACAACAACCAGCACCATCGAGGGAAAACGTATTCTGGAATACAAAATGGTAGTGTTTGGCGAAGTGATCACCGGTGTAAACTTCGTACGCGATTTTGCTGCCGGAATGCGCAATTTCTTCGGCGGCCGCTCACAGGGATATGAAGAGGAACTGGTAAACGCCCGCAATCAGGCAATGGATGAAATGATCTCCCGTGCCACTCAGCTCGGCGCAAACGCCATCGTGGGCGTAGATATTGATTACGAGGTTCTCGGTGCCGACAATGGTATGATGATGGTCACCGCTTCCGGAACAGCTGTAGTGACCGACTGACCCGTAAGGTCAGAAAATTTTGGTCTTCAAAATATTTTCAGGAAATCTCTTGACTTTCTTTGACTTTCAAAGTATTCTATATATAGTTTTTAATACTACTTATTATTCTTTTAAATACCATATATAAGAATCTATAGGTCAAAGGAGATTTCATATGTCTTTACCAGCATTACAAATCGGCAATCTCACCGCGCCAGTCCCGATCATTCAGGGCGGCATGGGCGTAGGGATCAGCCTGTCCTCACTGGCAGGCGCAGTAGCAAAAGAAGGGGGCATCGGCGTCATTTCCGCCGCTCAGCCGGGCTTTCGCGAGGCAGATTTTGCCAAAGATCCTCTCGCAGCGAACTTAAGAGCGCTGGCGTACCATATCCGGCGTGCAAAAGAACTCTCGAACGGCGGCATCATCGGTGTCAATATCATGTGTGCCCTGACCCATTATCAGGAATATGTCAAATGCTGTATCGACAACGGCGCAGATCTGATCATCTCCGGCGCAGGCCTTCCCAGTGATCTGCCACGCTATACGGAGGGAAGCTCCATCAAACTGGCTCCCATCGTCTCGCCGCCGAAGACCGCCAAAGTTCTTCTGAAGCTCTGGGATCTTCATTATCACCGCGTACCCGATCTGGTGGTCATCGAAGGACCGAAAGCAGGCGGACACCTGGGCTACAGTCCCGAGGATGTCGCGCAGCTGGAAACCGAAGGATACGACCGGCAGGTACAGGAAATTCTGAATATCGTCCACGGTTATGAGGAAAAATATCAGCAGCGTATTCCGGTGGTATTCGCCGGAGGCGTATTCGACCGAAAGGACATTGACCATTATCTCTCCCTGGGCTGTGCCGGGGTACAGATGGCGACCCGCTTCGTTGTAACCGAGGAATGCGACGCCGATCCCCGTTACAAACAGGCGTACCTGAATGCCCGGAAAGAAGATATCACCATCATGAAAAGCCCGGTGGGAATGCCCGGCCGCGCAATACGGAACAGCTTTCTGAAGCTCCATGAACAGGAACCGGAAAAGATCACCCATTGTTATCAATGCCTGAAAAAGTGTGACCGCGCTTCCATTCCCTACTGCATCACCACAGCGCTGACCCGTGCCGCGGAAGGCAATGTGGAGGATTCTCTTCTGTTCTGTGGGGAAAACGCGTGGAGATTGACAGAAATGACCACCGTCCACGACCTGATGCAGGAACTTTGTCATGACTGAAGAAAGATCAGATAAGATTTACATTCAAAGATCCCCTGAACATACAGCACAGAAAACTGTGCCCTGCGTTCAGGGGATCTTTTTGCTTCCAATATACTCCGTAACATCTTTTAAAATTGCTTTCCGCACCTTTCAAACACGTTCCAGCGCTTTTTCTATCTTCCGGAAATCCTTCAGCGCCTGCCAGCCGATCCGAACGATCTTTTTGATATTGATGGAATTGACTCCTCCCTGCCTCGGCCGGAAAGTAATCGGCAGATACTTCACCCGATAGGGCCCTTTGCAGTAAAGAACTGAAATCAGCACGTTCGAGAGATTGAAGCCCTCCGGAACCCTCTTCAGGACCTCCCGTAAAGTATCCGCATGCATCAGACGATACGGTGTATTGGCATCCTCTACCCATACCCTGAAAGTCAGCCCCACCACCAGCCGCAGTACCCGTGTGACAAAGACTCTGCTCGTTCCATCCTGTCGATGGCACCGCTTGCCGATCAGCAGATCATACTGCTTCCTCTGCTCCCAGAACGGCTCAAATTCCTCCGGAAGTGTCTGCCCGTCCGAGTCTGTCTGAAACACGTAATCTGCCCCGTGCTCCAGCGCATAATGATACCCGAAAAGTACCGTCGCCCCATGTCCTGCGTTGGGCTTCGTCACCGCCTCCAGGAGGGGATATTTTTTCTGATACTCCTGCAGGATTTTGTATGTTCCGTCCTTGCTTCCGTCATCGATCACCACCAGCCTCGAGGTTCCTTCTGCCGAATGACGTTCCACAACCGGGTGCCAGTCCCGGATCACCTGCTCGATGTTTTCTTCTTCATTATATGCTGGTATTACTATATATAATCTGTCCATGTCTGAACTCCAAATCATCTATTTTTCTGCGTTTGGCAGATGCATACGGGAAAGGGCTGCGCGATGCACAGCCCTTTCCCGTACACGTATTTACTTTAGCATTAAAAAGATTCGTTGACAATACTCTTTTTCAAAAATCCTACGCCCATAGGATACGGCCCCGTATGCACTCCAATGGTCGCCCCAATCTGGATCTCTTCCCATTCTGTGATTCCATATCCGCGTTTTTTCAGCTCATCTCTCAGCTGCTTTTTAAAGGGTTCATATTCCGGCACCGGAAGCCCGACTCCTGTGGCGAGATAATATTCTTCCAGTACAATATGATTCTTTTCAATGTATTCGAACATCCTCTCAATGATTTTCTGGAGAGACTTCTTCCGGTCCCGGCAGATCTCCGGCGATGCCAGTTCGCCGTCATAATACTGCAGCAGCGGCTTGATATTCAAAACACTTCCCGCGATCGACGCTGCCTTTCCGATCCTTCCTCCATGCTCCAGATATTTCAGATCGCTGGTGGTAAAAAAGATATGTCCGGTACTCCGGATCGGTTCCAGCGCTTTGACCGCTTCTTCCATTGACATTCCCTGATTTCTCAGACGTACCGCTTCTTTCACGAACATCCCCTGAAGCGCCGTCACCAGCTGGGAATCCATCACCTCGATCCTGGCATCTTCATATTCCTCTTCCAATTCCTGCTTCGCATTGATGGCAGCCTGCAGGGACCCGCTGAATTTCTGTGTCAGGCAAATACACAGCACCGGACATCCCTGACTAACGAAAGGCAGAAATGCTTTTCGGTAATCCTCCGCCGAAGGCATGGATGTCTTCGGATAACATCCGGTCTGCTCCGCCATTTTTTTGTAAAAATCAGTCACTGAGATGTCTTTTCCTTCCCGATAATAAGTTTCCCCGTCAAACGATACATAAAACGGTACGATCGTCACCTTTTCCCGTTCCGTATACTCTCCTGCCAGATCACAGGAGCTGTCGCTCACAATCCCAAATTTCATCATACCCGGCCTTTCCCGCTTTTCTGCGAAAGCTTCTTCAGCTGATGCACACTCAGGAATACGACGATATCTCGATCACAGACATTACCAAACGCGCCGGTGTCTCGCGAATGTCCTATTACCGCAATTATAATTCGAAAGATGAGATCCTTATGGACTATATGTACCAGATCATTCTGGAATACGCCCAGGAACTGGATCTCTCCAACATCCGTACCGGATTTCAGACGTACGAGCATATCCTTCAAAGTTTGAAATATCTTCAAAAATATAAGGATTACGTCCTCTGTCTCCAGAAAGCAAACCGCTCCGAAATCCTGCTTCACGGCCTGGATATGTACATGCTCACGATCACTGACGCAAAAGAAAAATCATTTTTCGAAAAATGTGAACTCTATTATTACTCCGGAGCCCTTTACAATATTTTTCTTCACTGGATCCGGGACGGAATGAACGAAGACATCGAAGTGGTCGCACAGATCATCTACGACCATGTAAAACACAACCGCTACGATATGACCGGAGTCCCTCTGGAAATTTTTCCAAAAGAACCGCAGCAGTAACAGTTCCTCTGACTTTTCCAAAAGAACCACAGCAGTAACAGTTCCTCTGACTGAGCTGTTGCCCGCCGCAAGAACGGAATTGGCAGCCGATATTTACAAAGAATGGCAAATTGTGCTAAACTATGAGAGAAAATAATGTCGAAAATACTTATTACAGAAAGGATGAAACAACATGCAGACATTTCAACGTGTAACACCGGAACAGCTTGACGATTATGAAAAAAGCTATGCGTCCAGCCCGCTCTGCCGCGCGATGACCAATGCGCTTTACAACACCTCCGTCAAGGACGCCGCTTTCTGCCATGCAGGTCTGTCTCAGGCACAGCATGCATTTTCCATTGATCTGCAGACCCTTCCGGCCACAAACCAGAAGGCAAGCGGACGCTGCTGGATCTTCTCCGCATTGAATGTGCTTCGAGAAGTAACCGCAAAAAAATGTAATCTCGATGCTTTCGAACTTTCACAGAACTATGTCGCATTCTGGGATAAATTCGAAAAAGCCAATTATATGCTGGAAAGCGTTATTTCCCTTGCCGATCGGCCCACCGACGACCGCGTTCTCTGCCAGGTACTGAGTACTGGCGTGCAGGACGGCGGACAGTGGGATATGTTCGTCAATCTTGTGGAAAAATACGGCGTGATTCCGAAATCCGCAATGGAAGAAACCTTCCAGAGCAGCAATACGCGCCCCATGAACCAGCTGCTCAACACGAAACTCCGCCAGTGTGCCGCAGTCCTGAAAAAAGCTGCTGCTGAGGGAAAAGACGTACAGGCTATGAAATCTGAAATGCTGAAGGATGTCTACAAATTCCTCTGCATGTGTTTCGGATGCCCGCCCAAAACGTTTGATTTTGAATATGTGGATAAGGACAAACAGTACCATATTGTACATAATCTCACACCACAGACCTTCTATCAGGAGTATGTCGGCCTGAATCTCCGTGAGGATTACGTAAGCATCATCAATTCCCCAACCGCAGACAAACCGTTCGGAAAAACCTACACCGTAGATTACATCGGAAACGTGGCGGAAGGTTCCCCGATCCGTTACTACAACCTTCCAATGGACACGCTCCGCTCCCTGATCGTACTTCAGCTCTCCGACGGCGAACCGGTATGGTTCGGAAGCGATGTGGGACATATGGGCGACAGAGAAAAGGGAATCTGGAGCACCGAATGCTATGATTACGCAGGTACGTTTGGATTCGATTTTGAAATGACGAAGGAAGACCGCCTGGACTACCGCGAAAGCGCGATGAATCACGCAATGGTGATCACTGGCGTGAATCTTGACGAGAACGGCCAGCCAGACAAATGGAAAATTGAAAACAGCTGGAGCGACGAACATGGCAACAAGGGTTACTACCTGATGAACGCAGAATGGTTTGACCAGTTTGTATATCAGGCGGTCATCAATAAAAAATATCTCACAGAAGAACAGCTGAAAGAGGCTTCCGCTGAACCCCTTCATCTGAACCCGTGGGATCCGATGGGGACGCTTGCAGATTGATTTTGCGCTTTACTAATAACGTCCTGGACAGTATTCATCCGTACCCACTTGGCATATTACAGCGATAAAAAATCCGGATCGATAAGAATTTCTCTTATCGAATCCGGATTTCTTTTTACCACGCAAATGGTATGAATGGCATAAATCCACTATTCCATTCCCAGTTTCTGCATTTCCTCGTTCACATCCGTCTCACAGGACCGCATGGCCAGAATCGTGCGCTCCATCAGATCCTCCAGTGTCCATCCCAGTTTCTCTGCACCCTCTGTAATAATTTCTCTGGAACATCCCGCTGCAAACCGCTTATCCTTAAATTTCTTTTTGAGACTTTTCAGTTCCATATCGGATACACTTCTGGAAGGACGCATTTTTGCCGCCGCCCAGATCAGACCTGTCAGTTCATCGCATGCAAACAATACTTTTTCCATTTCATGCTGCGGTTCCACATCACTGCAGTGCCCGAAACCGTGGCTGCACACGGCATGGATTACTTCCGGCTCTACGTTTTCTCCCTGCAGAAGTTCCACAGCCTTTTTACAGTGCTCTTCCGGATATCTTTCGAAATCAACATCATGAAGCAGTCCGCAGATTCCCCAGAATTCCTTTTCCTCTCCGTATCCCAGCTGCTCTGCAAACCATTTCATACATCCTTCCACCGTCAAGCCGTGCCGGATATGAAAGGATTCGCTGTTATATTTTCTTAAAATTTCCAACGCCGTTTCATGATTCAGTTTTGTCTGCATTTTCATATGCTCCTTTCCATCTTCCGTATAACAGAAAAAAGCTGTACTAAAAAGTACAACTTCTCTCCCCAGTGCCGCAGGCCGGAATCGAACCGGCACGGGTATCGCTACCCACGGGATTTTAAGTCCCGGGCGTCTGCCTGTTCCGCCACTACGGCTTAATGGAACCTATAGGGCTCGAACCTATGACCCTCTGCTTGTAAGGCAGATGCTCTCCCAGCT
>OLQE01000640.1_pt1 | contig 25085 bp, 15 predicted proteins | sample 1643161 | NCBI WGS metagenome assembly OLQE01 (sample SAMEA3136650, study PRJEB25190) | human gut metagenome | reverse complement strand
TAGGTCTCGAGCATGACCAGCTCGGAGACGAGTTCGCGGAACGTGGCGGACGAGGTGTTCTTGTCTCGCAGGACGGTGAGCTTGTGCTCCACCAGCGGATGATCCAAAACATGAATTTCCATACTTACTAGGGTAAGCCCTTGCAGCCTGTTCGGCATCCCCCGACGTGCCGAAGAACGGTAGCCAGCACGGATTGCGGGCGGACGGGACGTGAATCGCATACGCGGTGGATTTCGCGCCGTGGACTCCGCAATCACACAGCAGGTCCGTGGCGCGGGGCCGTTTCCGTGATTGGTGGGTTGAACGGGCGTAGCATGAAGCTATGAGCGGCTACATCCCCACCATGGAACAGATCGACGAACTCCACCGCAAGATCGCCCCCTCGCAGGCGGCCTACGACCTGATCCACACGCACTGCGTCATCGTCGCCGATATCGCCCGCCGGCTGGCCCGCCGCCGCAACGCCCTGTTCATGCGCCGTTGCACGCTGCCCGCCGACGCACCGGAGTGGACCGGACTCTACCGGGATTTTCCGGACTGCGTCTCGGCTGCGCTCCAAGGCCGTATGACGGAATCCTCCGATTCGGACGACGGGGACAACAAGGAAGACAGGGGGGCGTCTGTGGCAGCCCCTACCGACGGCGTGACCGGCGGTACGGTGCCGCCACGGCTCATCGACGAGCGCATGGTGGTCATCGGCGGCCTGCTGCACGACATCGGCACCTACTACGTATTGAAGAAGAAACACAACGGTAGCGACGGCGAACCTTTGGAATTCAGCAAGAAACGCTACATTCTGCACGGGCTGCTCGGCTACGAGTACCTGGTTGGCGAGGGTGTGGACGAGTCGATCGCCCAGTTCGCCCGCAACCACACCGGCGTGGGCCTGACACGCGACAGCGTCATTGCCCAGGGCCTGCCGCTGCCGCCCGACGACTACGTGCCGCTCAATCTGGAACAGGAATCGGTGATGGTGGCGGACAAGTATCACAGCAAATCCGTGCCGCCCAAGTTCGTCTCCGTCGACGCCTACACCGCGCGCGCCGCCCGTTTCGGAGAGGATAACAAACGGCGCTGGCTCGAGCTGGTGCGCGAATACGGTGTGCCGGACGTGCCGGCGCTCGCCGAACATTGGCACATGCGGATGATCTGATTCGTTCGACTCGGCTCCCATGCGCCGTATTGTGTGTGGAAGGACAGGTACCGCGTCTGAGGCCGGTGACAAACGGAGTCTGGACGGAGCCATTGGTACTCCACCTGTCACCGGCCTCAAACGCAACATCGTCAGGAAACCAATATCCGGTAACGGAGCGTGATGACAGGGCTGTTCTCGCCGAGAACACCGCACGGCTTCCGGCAGTGGAGCGTGATGGCGGAAGCCGACGTCAGAGCGTAACGCTCTGATCCACCGATTCCGCGGCGGCGGCATCCTGTGTGACGACGACCACGCAACGCTTCGGGTCGCCGTGCGCGATCGCGCGCAGCAGGCCGATGATCGCGTCGCGCTCGTCGTCTTCAAGCCCCTCCACCGGTTCGTCGATCACCACGATTTCGGCCTCGCAGCACAGTGCGCGTGCGATGGCGACGCGGCGGCGGTCAGCCTCGCCCAGAGTGCCAACGCGGGCGTCCAGCAGCTCCTCGCCCAATCCCGCGGCCAGCAGCTGTTCGCGGGCCAGCACCGGCTTGGGCTTGAGGAAGTTGCGGTTGGAAGCATCCATGGCATATACGAGGTTCTGCACGGGGGACAGGTCGTCGCGCACCGCGAACCGCTGCGTGACCAGACCGACGCGGTGGCCGCGCAGTTCGAGCGGTTCGATCTCGTCATATGCCGCGCTGCGGTTCATGATCCGACCGGACTCCGGGCGTGTCAGTCCCGACAAAAGGCCGACCAGCGCGGACTGCGCCATCGTGTCCCCGTCGGGGACGAGGATGGCGGCGAGTGTGCCCGCCTCGAACGCGCAGGTCAGGTTTTCGATGGCGGCGCGGCCGGTTTTGCGGTCGCGGTAGGTCACGTTGTGCAGTGAAAGCGTCGGATAGGAACGCAGCAGTTTCAGATCCTCGTCGCCGACCCCGACCTCGCGGTCGATATGGGAGGAGACGGCCGTGACGGAGGTCGCGGAGCGCGGCGTCTGGGATTCCAGCGGCGATACGTCATCGTCGGCGTCGTGCGGCATGGCGAGGTCCAGTGTGGCATTAACGCGATCGGCGTTCGCCGCCGCGACGTCGGCGCCGCCGTCGACGGGAACCGCCTCGTCGACGGGAGCCGCCTCGTTAATGGCTTCGGTTTCGTCGTCGGTTTCGGCGGTTTCGTCGTCGAAGTCCACGTCAAACTGCAGATCATCCTCGACGACGTCGAGCAGGTCGTCCGTGGCGTCGGTATCGTCGCTGGCCACAGCCTCGGCACCGGTTGTCGCAGGGTCTTCGGCGGCGGCCGCATCCGTATCGGTTCCGTTCTCGACGGCTTCGGTGATCTCGTTTGCGTCGGTTTCGTCCATGGCGGTCTTGTCGATCTCGTTGGTTTCGTCCATATCCTTCATTTCCTTGTCGGTCATGCCGTCACCTCCGAACGGGAATCAAACAGCGACTTACGCCGGAACACGATGACGCGCACCAGCGCCACCACCGCCAGCACCAGACAGCAGCCCAGCCCCGCACCGATCACATGCCAGGCCACGTCGGCCGTCATCGCGGTGGTGTGGCCGTCGGCCAGCGCGGCACCCAGCGGACCGGCGGCGAAGCCTCCGGCCAGCGCGCCGATCGCGAACGCCGGCAACGCCACCATCAGCACCTCCAGCATGAACTGCCAGCCCAGACGTCCCTTGGACACGCCCACCGTCAGCGCGTAGCCGATCTCGCCGCGGCGGCGCGCCATGTTGACGATCGTCAATGCCAGCAGCAACAGTCCGCCGACGATCCACATGACGGGCATGGCCGTATGCGTCGCGTCGAACAGCGCATTCAGCGGGGCGATGGATTTGCGATACGCATCCAGCGACGGCGAGGAGATCGCATAGCCGTCCTTCATCTCCGTATCGGAGCCCTCCACGGCCTTGACGAACTTCTGATAATCGTCCGGGCCGCTCATCATGAACATGATGTCGATGTCCGGCTGGGCCCATCCCTTGGCATCCTCGGAATCCAGCCCGTTGGTGACGATGAACGTATAGGCGCTCACGTAGATCGCGTTGCGGCGGTCGTCCTTGCTCAGCGTGGCGTCGTCGCCGCGGCCGGCGGGGGCGTCATCGTCCACGTACTCGTAGATGCCGCGGACCGTCATCTCGAAAGTGGTGTCCGCGTCGGTCGGATCTCCGACGGTGAACGAGTCGCCGACCTCCAAACCGTTCGCATCGGCCACCTCGCGCGAGATCAGCGCTCCCTTGGGCGCCGAACCGCCATAGCTCAGATGCTTGCCTTCCACCACCTTGTAGCGGCCCAGGTCGTTGGAACGGGCGGCGTCCAGCGTGTAGAAGCCGCGCAGCGTGAACTCGCCGCCGGTGTCGTCGGAGGAAGGCGCGTCGTCGGACTGCGCGGCCGAGCCGACCGGCTTCAGCGAATCGCTCTGACGGACCGGCACCGACTCGGTGACCGTATAGCTGAACTGCAATCCCGCGAGCTGAGCGGACGTGGCGTAGCCGGTGTAGTCGTCCCAGGTGAGCAGATTGTCGGCGGGCCAGTCGGGATCCGCGCCATCGCGGTCGGCGAAGCCCTGGTCGGTCAGGCGAATCGTGGCGGTCGCCTGCTGCGCGTCATAGGTGGCGCCGTTCGCCTCATCATGCTCCGTGGCCACCGCCAGGCCGAACATCGAGCCGAAAGCAACGAGCAGCACAATCAGGAAGGTCAGCAGCGAGCGCCAGGGTCGGCGCGTGACCGCGTACCATGCGTTCTTGAGAACGAACATGCGGTGAGTCTCCAGTTCTCTAGTTCTCTCGCGGCGCGGCGGTTACGGTTCCGTCGCGAAGCTGGGTGGACGGGGGCCGTTACGCCGGTTGGGCGTCGGCACCCCGTAGCCACCACTATGGTCAGGCTACGTGTATGTTATCTTGCGCATTTCTGTTATACCGCTTGGGGAAGTCTGGGAGTGGGCTGGAAGGGGTTGGGAGGCGGGGCGGTGGAAACGGTGGATGCGGGGGCGTTTGTCCACATGTGCGCAAGCGTTGGTCCGCATATCCACAATTGCGTGCGGGCGGTGGCGGACATGGCGCGGGTGTGCCACAGTGTCCTGTACGCGCCGGCGAACCGGACCGTCCGGGGATGCGCGGCGTGACGAAGGGGATGACGATGACGACGTTGAATATGGATACGGTGGGTTTCCTGCAGACGGTGAACCGGCTGGAACGGCGGTTCGGTGAACTGACCTCGCCCGAGGCGATGCGCGAGGCCTGCGCCCACCCCGAGGGGCGGGACCCCGTGGACCACAGGCTCTACGAGCTTTCCTCCGCCGTATTCGGTTGCGGCGGGTGGACGATGACGATGTGCGTGACTGCCTCCTCGCTGATCGGCAGGCTCATCGACGAATGCCGACGGTTCGTGGAAGGGTCGGCATCCATCGTGCGCGAGTACGGCATGGCGGCATGGCTGTACGACCTGATCAACGATTCCACCAAGGCCGTGTTCGTGGGCGATCCGTCGGACCGGATGCCGATGTGCATCCAGCCCGTGGACGGCAAGGAGCTGGTCCGCCGATGCGCGCGCAACGGCAAGCGTCGGTATGGGCCGAAGCGGCAGCGCATGCGGTCGATGATCGATCATATGAACCAGATGCACTGGCTTGCCGCCTACAGCATGTTGCGCTGGGGCGAGCGGGAGCCGCGCTCGCTGGAGATCGCCGACATGTTGCTCACCCAACCCGGTCTGGGCATGTGCCTGCTGCGTGAGGATGACACGGTGATGGCGTTGGGCGCCGTGCCCGACACCGGGTATCGCCGGCCGGTGGCGTATATCAAGCAGTTGCGTGCCGCGGGCGACCTGGAGTACGCGCGGGCGCTCGCCGACGGAGAGGCGACGCCGTTGGACGGGGAGCGCGTGCCGGGGTTCGCCGAGGTCGATGCCCGGTATGTGTATGACGCCGAGCGGTTGATCGAGGCGTATGAGGCGATGTGGCGCGAAGGCGGCAGTGCGGCGTTCCGTTCCGGCAGCGAGATCCTGCAGTCGGTGGAGCGGGGCGGGGGCAATCCGGATGTGCCGTTGTGGCGGAACACGGTGTATCTGCGTGACTTGGCGGATTCCCTGATGGGGCCGTTGTTCGGCGGTGATCTGAGCATCGGGTTCGAGCAGGGCGACCGGGTCCGGTTCGACGAGGGCGTGGCCCAGTTGCGTGAGTTCGTGGAGTTCGTCAAGGAGGTCGGGGTGCTGATGCTGCCGGCGTGCGTACTGCAGTTCTATGCCGATCTGCAGATGCGGGACTTGTACCGGAAACTGGACGACCGTGTGCGGAAGGAATACGGCTGCTTGTTCGAGGAAGGCGGGTGCACGGAAGTCGTCGGTGTCGGGGACGGCGGCGGCGAAGGTGTCGGTATCGGCGGGGACGATCGCGCCGATCGCGTCGACCGCGCCGATCGCGTCAAGGGGGACGTCATCGATGGCGATATCGGTGGCGGTGCCGAAGGGGATACCGAGGGCGACGCCGGGGACGACGCCGAGGACGGGCGCAACGAGTTGTTGGAGATCGGTGCCGGTCTGGCCGCCGTGACGCTGGCGCGAATGCCCGACGAGACCTTGGCGCGGCGCGGTGCGATAGCGATGCTCCAATGCGACCCGTCGCGGTACAACGTGATGGTGATGGAACTGCTGGAACGCGAGAACATCATGTTGGACAAGGACGGCGAGGCGGTTCTGAAGGACCTGGAATCGCAGCTGAAAGAGGTCGTGCCCGACATCGTGGACATGCCCTCGCCGCTGGTGCCGGCAGCGGAACGGTGACGGCCTGTCCGTTCCGATTGCTGGGGCCGGGCCAGATTGCGCGAGCATGCGTGGGTTATCGGCCTGGCGGATGGGATAGGGTGGTCCGGATGTGAAAAAGGTCTTGGCCGCAGGGCCAAGACCTTTGAATGGCGGAGGATACGAGATTCCGCTATTAACTGGCGGTCATCCCTTGGAAACATTGACATTCGAGCTTAATGAGAAAATGCCTTACCGCTCATTTTGCCGCTTAATAGGTGTCTTTATACGCTGCAAAACGGTTCCATCTGTCCCATTGATTGTACCGCGGAAGACGGTAGTGAGATTGTCAACGGGATGATTGGCAGGTCAGGAAGGACGCAGGCGCGGACGACTTGTGGCGTGTGTGTCCACGGCGTGCTCTCCCGTGGGGCCATTACACGCTGGGATGAATCGCCGTCATGAAGGTCGGCTAGTATTGTCCCTAGGCTTCTGCTTCGGTTCCGGCCATCCGTCCGGGTCTGTATCGAAGCCTATGGAAGGAACTGCCGACCGGCGCATTGCCCGGCATGCCGGCAGGCATGTCGCGTAAGAGGGCATCTAGCCCCGCGGTTGGGCGAATCGGCTGACGACCGGAACCGCGTACACGACCCGGATTCGTCCGGGGGTCATACGGGAGACGTTAAAACGGCGGTTCATTCAATGGGGGAGTGTCCGTTCACGTCCTCCTGTCTGGCTATGAGCCGTAGGCCGAGGCGTCGTCGTGAAAACGGATTAGGCGATGGTCTTGTCTGCCTCGTCGGCCAGCCATATGGATTGTCCCATCGGTCGAGGTGGCGTCCGCTGACTCGTAGCGTTCTTCGACGGGTTAATCTCCCTGAGGCATACGAAACTCAGAGCTGTCCCTCCATCATCGTCGCCATGCCGTGTACCGCCTTTCCGAAAAGCGGAAATCGTCTTGCCGTCATGCCGTGGCCGGATGTATTCCATGCATGCTAATGGCCTTGTGGGCATCAGTCGGAGACAATACGTGGTTGACTCGAGTAAGACCGCTTGTTAGGGGAGAATCGAAGTCCTGACGAACGCCAGCAAATCCGGGTAATCTGCGTCACCGGACGCGACGGCGAGCGTCATGTGATACAGCGCCCCGTGGTCGAAAACGGCATGCACGCCGCACGCGCGCAGCAGTATGAGCATCAACGCGAGCCCGGTGCGCTTGTTGCCGTCGAGGAACGGATGCTGGGTGATGATCTCGTAGGCGAGCCTGGCGGCCTTCTCCTCCGGAGCTGGATAGAACTCCAAGTCCCCGAATCCGCCCCACGGCTGCGCCAGACACGCCTCGAGCGCATTCATATCCCGGACGCCGGGCATGCCGCCATGGCGTCGGATCTGCATGTCGTGGACGGCGATCGCGACGTCCACGCCGATTCGTTCAGGACTCATGGGCCAAGGCCTCGAATACGTCGTGGTAATCGGCGTCCACCTTGTCGGCCAGCGCGAGGTAGCCCTTGTCTTCGGCGGGGACGTCGATGGGCACGATCTTGAATGCCGGCTTGTTGTTCCTGAATACGGTGATCTGCACATGGTCGGTCATCACCTTGTCCGCGATCGTCGACAGATCACGGCGTACATCCGAGAAACTCGCGGTCAACGGCATGACACCCATCCTTCCGAAACGATGTCAACATCTGTAACAAATATTGTACTGAATATTGTACAAAACATGATATGAAGGTTTTCCTGCCGTCAAACAGCGGAATCACGCATGCCGCGGGGTACAGTTAATCCTGATATCGGGCAATCAGCCCGGACAGGATCAAGGGAGAACCATGGCGAGAAAACCGATGAAAACAATCACGGGGGGGGGGCAAAGGCCCTGACCTGACGAAGCCGGCGGCGATATGCGCGGTGGACCGCGCATGGGGACGGTGAACGGTCATGTCGACACTCACCGATCTCATCACGAAAGTCGCCGACTATGATCCCGATTTGTCGGACGCGTTGAAAACCGAATTCAGAATCTACGCGCAACGACGCCCATTCGGTTTGAACTTCGAACGGCACCAGCCCGAGAACGTACGCCTGTACGGGAGACCCGCGCATGTCGGTGACCTGGTCAATATCCTGCCACCGCGCGGAACGCAGGAAGGGCCGGACAACAGGAGAGTGTGGCGTATCACGGCCATCACCGACGGACGGGCGGAATTGCTCGGAACCGGAACGGAAGAGGACGAGACCACCACAGCCGACGTCGTGGATCTGGTCACGCTTTCGGAATTCGACAAACCCATATACCCCGGCCTCAAGGAGACCGGACGAGTCGAACGTGGAGGGGACAAACCCTATCAGGTCGTGATCAACGCGGAGAACTACCACGCGCTCAAGGCTCTCTTGTACCCGTACAAGGGCAAAGTCGACTGTATCTACATCGACCCGCCATACAACACTCGCGACAACGACTGGAAATACAACAACGACTACGTAAACAAGGACGACGCCTACCAACACAGTAAATGGCTCGCCATGATGGAACGACGCCTCAAACTCGCCAAACAACTACTCAACCCGGAGAGCAGTGTCCTCATCGTCACTATCGATGAAAAGGAATATCTACGACTCGGAATGTTGCTGGAACAAACATTCCTGGAGAACAGAATTCAGATGGTCTCTGCTCTGACCAATAGAAAAGGTCAGGCGCGGAACGGTACATTCGCTCGCTGCGACGAATATATATTCTTTGTATTTTGCGGGCTCTGTTCCGTGAAAAAAGGATATGAGACCATGCTCGGAGACGATTCCGCCGAGACAGATTCGAGGGGCAACCCATGGAACAGCTTACTTCGACGGGGAACGCATTCGGCAAGATGGGAGAGACCGAATTTGTTCTTCCCTGTTTTCGTAGATGAACAAAAGAACCGTATTGTGTCCGTCGGCGAAGCTCCGACACCGGATGCGGATAGAGAATCTGTGGAATCTCCGGAAGATTGTGTGGCGGTATGGCCTATGCATACAGACGGTTCAGAAGGGTGCTGGCAATTATCTGTGGATACTTTTCGGGCATATCTTGAGAGAGGATATATCAAGCTAGGTAGAAAAAGTAAGACAGGGCAATGGGCCGTCAACTATTTAAAAAGGAAACAGCTAAGCCAGCTTAGGGATGGGGAACTCATAAGTGAAGGAAGAGACGACGGGGGATCCCTGATCCTGCGGTATGCGGATGCCGATCAACGACGACTGGTCGAGCCGAGAACCATGTGGCTGAAACAGTCGTTCGACGCCAGTGTCTACGGCACAACGTTACTGAGAAGCATTCTGCCGGGAAGAACGTTTCCTTTTCCCAAGTCGCTGTATGCGGTGGAAGACACAATTAGGTTTTTCGTTGCTGACAAACCTAATGCGTTGATTCTTGATTTCTTCGCAGGCTCGGGCACGACGGCGCATGCTGTCATGCGTTTGAACCATCAGGATGGAGGACACCGCCGTTGCATCCTTGTGACGAATAATGAGGTGTCGGCCGACGAGGAGAAGACCCTGAGTGAACAAGGTTACCGGCATGGGGATCCCGAGTGGGAGCGACTGGGCATCTGCGAATACGTGACCAAGCCGCGTGTCACGGCTGCTATCACCGGCAGGACGCCGGAGGGCGAACCCATCAAGGGGGATTACAAGTTCACCGACGAATTCCCCATGGCTGAGGGTTTTGAGGAGAACGCCATCTTCTACGAGCTCACCTACCAGAACGAGGCCAGTGTGGAGCTCGACCAGGCGTTCGAGGCCATAGCCCCGCTTCTGTGGATGAAGGCCGGCAGCAGGGGACGATGCATCACGGAACGCAAACCGGACTTCGACATCGCGGACACCTACGCGATCCTGTTCGACTACCGTCACGTCCGCAGGTTCCTCGAGGAACTCGAAAACCATGAGGGCATCCGGCTCGCATGCATCGTCACGGACCAGGAATCACGGTTCCGCGACGTGGCCGGCAGACTGCCGGAAGGCATCGAACCGTTGAGACTGTACGAATCGTATCTGCGATCGTTCCGATTCATGCAAGGGGAGGAGTGAGACGATGCTGTTCACGTTGAAGGATTTTCAGACGACCGCGGTGAACAAGCTTGTCAATGACATCGAGGCATGCCTGCAACTGTACGAGACGATGCATACCCCAATGACCACGTCGCTGACCGCGGCGACCGGTGCCGGCAAGACCGTGATGAGCGCCGCCGTGATCGAAACATTGTTCGACGGTTCCGAGAGCATGAGCAGAACGGGCCGGGACGACATCGCCATCCTGTGGATGACCGACAGCCCCGACCTGAACTCGCAGACCGAATGCCGGTTCAGCGAGGCGTCCGACCGGCTGCTCCAACGCATGACCACCATCGACGACTCGTTCGACCAACGCGAATTCGATCCGGGGCGCATCTACTTCCTGAACCGGCAGAAACTCTCGTCGACCAGCAATCTGACCCGCATGCGCAACGGCAGAAGGTACACGATCTGGCAGACGATCGCCAACACCATCGACTCGGAACACGGCACGAAACTGCTCTTGTTCCTCGACGAGGCGCACCGCGGCCTCGGACGGCAGACCGGCGCGGACGACACCAGGACCATCTACACGCAGGTCATCGACGGGCGCGGGGACGCCAAACCCATGCCCATCGTGGTCGGCATCTCGGCCACCATCCAACGGTTCAACGAGGCCATGCGGGAACGGTCGGGAAGGACCACGCTCGGCGGGACCGTCGTCGAACCATCCGACGTGCAGGCGTCCGGACTGCTCAAGGACACCATCACCCTGCTCACGCCGGCGGAATCCGGGACGTTCGACACCGCCCTGCTGCGCCGCGCATGCGCGACGTTCGACGGCATCAGTAAGGCATGGGCGGAATACTGCACCCGGCAGGACGTCGAACGCGTCGCGCCGCTCATGGTCGTCCAAGTGCCGAACAACGCCGACGAAGCCCTGTACCTCGAACTGTGCGATGTGATCAGCGGGGAACTCCCGGGACTGGACCCCGGCAACTCCTTCGCCAACGTGCTCGGCGAACATACCGACCTGCTGCCCGGAAACGGGAAATACCGAATCCGGTACGCATCCCCCGAAGCCATCCAGCAGGACCGTTCCATACGCATCCTGTTCGCCAAAGAGGCCGTCAGCACCGGATGGGACTGCCCCAGGGCCGAAGTACTCTACTCCATGAGACCGGGCAAGGACAAGACCCACATCATGCAGCTCATTGGGCGCATGGTCCGCACCCCGCTCGCCATGCGCATCGACGGGAACGACCTGCTCAACACAGTCGCATGCTACCTGCCGAAGTTCGACGCGAAGACCACGCGCGACGTCGCCGAATACCTCACCGGTAACCTCGACGACGACACCATCAGCAGCAACCCCGACCGCCGCGTCCTCACCCAACCCATCACGTTGGAATGGAACTCGAAGCTCGACCCGGCGATCCAGGAATGCTTCGCGCAACTGCCCACGACCATCCGCCCCAGGGCGGCACGCAACGGCATCGACATGGCCCTCGACATGGCCGGCAAGCTCGCCATGGCGGACATCGACAAGGAAGAGGACACGAAAACCAAACAGGCCATCACCGATATGTTCGACGCGATGAAGACCCTGCATCGGAACGACTACGAACAAGCCCGCAAAGAGGTGACATCCGCGCAAGCCACCGTCACGTCCGCATCCCGCGTCAACAGGCAGATAACCAGCCGGACGCTCGCCATCGAAGCCGACCGGCGCATCATCGAGCACGAATACCGGCAGGCATCGAACCGCCTGACCAAGGAGGCCGTCAACGCGTACGCCAAAAGCAGGAACGTCACGCCCGACGACATGCTCGGATTCATGACCGACGTGGCCGCGCTCGGCAGCTGCCAGCCCGTCCTCGACGAACTGGGACGTCGGTGCACCGAGCTTGCCAACAACATGTTCGAACGGCACCGCGACGCCATCTACGGGCTCTCGCAACGGGACAGGGACGCCATCGAACAGGTCGTCGCCGCATCCCTCGAACCACACGCCGGCAGAATAGCCATACCCGAAAACAGGGTCGTGGACACCAACCGGGTCAGGGACGGGCATCCCGAACCGCTGCCGGTCAGGGATCGCCACCTGCTCTCCCTGCCGGACGGCACCTGCCCGGTCGACCTCCGCGATCTGGAGCTGCGCGTGCTCGACGCCGAACTGGGCAAACCTGACACGGTCGCATGGTACCGTAACCCGTCCGGCGCGGCCAAGGACGCGTTGCAAATCGCCTACAAGCGGAACGGCGCATGGCATTCCATGCAACCCGACTTCGTGTTCTTCTCCGGAATGGCCGACGGAACCATACGCCCCTCCATCATCGACCCCCACGGCGACTGGCTCCCCGACGCGCTCGACAAGCTCAAAGGACTCGCCGCATACGCCGACATGCACCACGACGCGTTCAAACGTATCGAAGCAGTCGCTGAAATAGACGGAACCGTCAGATACCTCAACATGCTCGACCCCGAAATTACCGCAAGGATTGAATCGGGCGAATTCGCTGAGGCCAGGGATGCCTATCTTGCACTTGGACGGGTGTACGTGTAACGCGAAAACACCGCAAACACGACCGGGCTGGATGTGTCATGGCATTCATCTGGCCCGGTTTCGCCGTGTCATGGACTTCGCGTATATGTCCCCGTTGTAGTGGGATGATGGCCTTCCATTCGGCATGTAAGAAGTGCGGATAGCCGGACCGCGACGGACCTGATTCACCTCCGCCCCTATTTTGACGAAATGGGCCGGAACCGCTGCTCAGCCGGGTTGAACCGCGACGTGCGGCCGGGCGCAATCCCATTGGGCAAGCATGTCGCGTCTTGACGATCATATCCAATTCGTGTTCCATGCGGCAGGCATTCCCACCAGATGGCATGAGCTCTGACGGGAGAGATTATGAGTCTGCCTTTTACGGCAAATGAGTCGGAATCCGTAATCAAATTACGACAATGTCAACCCGGTGATGACGCTGACATTCTTCGGGGAAACGATATTGTATTGTTGTTTTGCATTTTTGTTTGCATTCGATTGGTTCGTCGGTTGAACCCATGGGTTGGAATCATGCCGGTTTTGATGCCGTTTTGCCTGTTTTGAGCCGTATCGTCGGTGTTCGTTTATCCAAGTATTTGGATTGTGTTGTGCATCAAGTAAAGCGACACTGATTCATAGTGAACTGGGACAAAAATAGTCCACAAAGCATGAAGTTCGATATAATATCGTCTTTTTTCAAAATGTAAAGTATCCGACTGCCATGGTGAACACGGTCGTTCGACGTCGCAGATATTGCCGATGGTTCAGGTAGTTGCCGCGAAGACCGCCACGGGGCTGGGAATCGTCGTGAAGTGCCGGATGGCTTGATTCGGTCGAATCCGATGGGTGGGCTGGTATGCTGCCGGCCCACCCATTTTTGGTTCGTGACTGTCCTGTACCGGGACATCGGCCGTCGTCGGTCCGGGGTGCGCGGTTTATGATTCCGATTCGGCGGACGAACCGGTTCCCGTGGCCCTCGACGCTGACGGTCCCCTCGCGTTTAGCGGTTCACTGCATCGCGCTGGCCGGGCAGCGGTTCTTCCACCAGCGTCCCATCGGCGAGCATGCGGGCACAATCGCTGATCCGACGCAGCAGGGCGAGGCGTCTTGCGCCCGTGATGTCGGGGTACTGCGCGGTCAGCGACAGGTTGCTGATGATCCATACCGTGTCGAAACACGCCTGATGATTGTGGTAGCGGGCGGGAAGGGTCACCGGATAGCGGTCCAGATAGCTGAGCAGCTGCTCCCACGGCAGCTGTGAGTCATAGTCGTCGAGAACCAGGATTTTGTGCCGGTCGTACTCGTCGAACGGGTGCGCGTAATCGGTGACGCGATAGACGTCCTCGAACGGATACCGGTCGTATACGTACCTGGTCTTGCCCACGCCCGGAGCGCCATACAGGTAATGCACGCTGACGTCGCGCAGCTTGTTGCCGTATTCCTGGCGGGCGCACGCCTCGCTGAACGCGTTCAGCCATTTGGTGCAATGGGCCGCCTTCGCCTCGGTGTCGTCCAGCAGCACCTGCTGCACGGGCACGCCATCGAGTATCTGCTCCCTGAAGGCGATCAGGTCGGAACGCCTGCCCTGTCTGTCCTTCATATCGATCTCGCCGACGTATACGGGGTCGTCCGCCCTTGTGTCGGGTTTCGTGCAGTAGGCCACGCAATCCTCCACGCTGCCATGCCTTGGCTCGATATGCGCGTCCCCGAACCCCGCGCCCGTCAGATGGTTCTTCAGGGTCGAGAACCGCATGGGCGACTTCATCTGCAGGAAGCACTGGAAATGCTCGTATCCCGTCGTGGCTCCGGTCTCGTGCTGGAACACCGCGCCGGTGCCGATCCTTTCGAACAACGTCCTGACCTCGTCCTGCGTGTGGTCTTCCGCGGGGACGGTCAGCATCCAATCGCGGCTCTGCCTGTCACGTTCACTCATCGATCTGTCCTTTCCTGGCTTTTCGCCATTAGCGGAACCGGTTCCCGGATCTTCGCCATCGAAATCCGGTTCGTCGAATCCGCCGTTCATATCGTTCATCTGCATATTTCGTCTTCTTCTGACATTGCTACTGCTACGGAGGTGGACGGTAATACTATGACCGTCCGCCATCCCGTCCACGACCGTTACGCTGCGACGCGTCCCCGGCCCGTTTCGCCGGTGGGGCGGGCGGCATCGCCCGAAGCCATGCCTCGGCATTCGTCGCCCGGCCTGCGGCTGTCGTGTCCGTGCCGCGCGGTGTCGCGGCGGCCGTGAAGGATCACCCTTCGATGAGCTTCACGATGGACTTGTAGCTGACCAGATAGTTGCGGCCGACTTTCCTGGCCTTGAGCTTCCCGGCCCGTATCAGCCGGTATATGGTCTTGCTGTCATGGAATCCGAGCAGTCTGGCCGCTTCGGGGATCTTGACGCTCACAGGCATCAGGGATGTCGCTGTTGACGTGCTCATATGCACCGTCCGTTTCCGCGGAACGCCGTCGTGAGACGACTCCGCTTATAAAAACCGATAAATTACTCCCCGTTCGCCCGGCTGGGCCCTACGTGGCACGAGGTGTTCAAGCGGTTCGTTCGCATGACTGCAGCTGTACCGCCCATCGGCGTCCCACGGGTTGCCGTCCCATGGGGCAGGGCATACGCCCTTGTCGCGCGGATGACCGGGCCGTCCATGACCGTGGCCATCGCGTTAGCCCCTGATGCTGGCACATGGTATGGACGTTCAGCTGACGGCGATTTCTGGTGCCGGACGTATGCTTGGCCACTCACCTGTTCGAGCCGTCCGCGGGAGCGACTGCGGCTTGGATCGGACGTCTTCGGTCGCGTCGAATTTCATGCCGTCGGATCGTGCCGCGGGAACGTGATTCGTTTCGCTTTGACCGGGACACGTCGACCGTATGTGTTCTCCCGGAGGCGTCTCGTCGCGGAAACCCGTGGTCCGCATGTTGGACACAGGATTTGTTCCGGCTCGACGTCTATGACGCATAGCCTGACGACGATTCTCGATGCTCATTCCGGACGGCAAGCGCCATGGGTAAGGCTGCGGGCGGTAGGTCCGTCGTGACGTCGTCGGACGACTCCGGTGCCGGATGTCCGGTGCCCGGGCTTATCCGGGACGTGGGCCGAACCTTCCGCAGGGACGAGGCGAGCTCGGCATACGGTCGCAGACGGCCGGCCGGAATCTGTGATCTGATGAATATCGGGGGATAAAAGGGGAGGTTTGTCGCGGAAGAATAACCATAGGGATATTGCGAATTACGGTGGTCGTTTGAGGGTGTTCCAATCCATGTCGGGGGGTTGAATCGGGCGGGGGTGGGGTGCATACCATGACTAATGGAGTAAAGAAACCGCGGCACGCCCCTGCGGCGAGCCATGCGGGAACAGGACTAGGAGAACGAACATGCGGAAGAACGAAAACAACCATTGGGGGGGGGGGTATCCGTTCTAGGCTAGTGGCCGCCATCGTCGCACTGGCCATGCTCGGCACCTGCGGCATCGCAGGCACCGCGCTTGCCGCCGACAGCGCAACGGATACCACTGTGCAGCAGGTCCAGACCGCCGGAAACGTCGCTGGCGCGAACGAGGAAAAGGATGATGCTCGGGTTGAAGCGGTGGCGGCGAGGACCGTTGACAAGACGGTGAAATCGTCTGATGCGGCGGCGCGGGATGATGGCAGTGCCGTGTATTCGGTGGATGTTCCGGTCGCGGGTGGCGACGGTGCGTCCGCCGGTTCGGTGACGGTGGATGTGACGGCCCCCGCGGGCGCGCTGCCGGATGGCGTGGCCTTGGAGGCGGCTCCGGTTTCGGATTTGGATGCGGTCGCCTCGGAGCTTGCCGACGCGGATGTGGATTACGCGGGCCTGCTGGCGTTGGACGTACGGTTCGCTGACGCGGACGGCAATGAGGTGGAGCCGTCCGCCCCGGTGTCGGTGTCGTTCGAGACCCTGCAGGCGGTGCTGGGTGACGGCGTGGACGCGTCGAGCATTACGGTACAGCATTTCACCGAGGATGAGCAGGGTGACGTCGCGAAAGTGGAGACCGTCGCCGACGCGGGCGACGAATCCGACGGCACGGTGTCGGTGGGTGACGGCGTGCAGGCCATGAGCGCCGACATGGACGCGGATGCGTCGGATGCTTCGGTGACCGCGGAATTCACGGTGGACTCGTTCTCCACGTTCACGATCACATGGAGCGGCAATCGGAAGACGTATTTCAATCTGACGGTGCATTACGTGGACGAGAGCGGCAACGAGATCCAGGGGACCCGCAACCAGAACGCCTCGATCTCGCGAAACCAGACGATCACGTTCGCGGATTACGCGGGCCAGATCCAGGGGTACACGTACCAGGCGGCGCACTACCAGGCCGTGGACGGCGCTGTCATCACGAGCGTGAAGGCGACTGGGCGTGGGGTTCATACGCTGACCTTCTATAACGGCAGCAGGGAAGTGGAGACCGACAACAACACGGCTTATGAGACCAGCGATACCAAGTATCGTGACATCTATCTGGTGTACAGGCAGGATTCCTCTCATCCCGGTACAGGTGACGCTTCGCATGGCATCACGTTCGTGTACTACGACGAGGATGATATCAACGACAATCAGGCGATTTATCCGCGGAACGCGATCAAGTATTCGATCGTGCTGATCGACGCGAACGGCAACGTGAGCTACGACCTGCCGCAGGGCTCCAAGGTCACGCCTTCCGTGACGTTCGACGGGGATACGGTGAACATGACGTCCACCGCCACCTACGAGCAGATGGGCATCAGCGTTCCCGGCTACACGTTCGATCAGTCGTACGCGTACTTCTGGTGGTATGGCAATTACGATGGCCCGCAGAATGACGTGGTGCTCTTCCACAACTTCGGCGCGAACAGCACGGAGTACGACTCGTCCTACGACAGCTACATCGGGTTCACGCGCTCCGACGCGCAGGGCAGCGACTACTCGCAGCAGCAGTTCGGCAATGCGGGCCAGGGGTATTTCGCCTATAACCCCACGGGCACGCTGCGCATCGTGCTGCATCAGGTGACGGGCAGCACGCATTACCAGGCGCATTTCGTGGACGCGTACCTGTACGGCGAGGGCAATTCCCAGCCGTATGCGACGACGGACATGACCACGGGCCAGGAGGACGGCCATTATTACGGCACGCTGGCCAAGCTGCCTGACGGCACTCCGACGCGTGAGGGGTACACGTTCGACGGCTGGTACATGGACATGGACGAGGACGGCAACGGCACAGGCACGCGCGTGGACGACCCGTCGGACGACACGACCCATTACCGCACCGACGCCACGTACTACGCGAAGTGGGTGAAGAACGACGAGCCCGACCAGCCCGGCGGCGAGGTGACCGATGAGGCCACGGTCACGACCGGCAAGACCGCCGTCCTGAAGAACGACGGCTCCGGCAACTACAAGCTGACCCTGTCCATCTCGGGCGACCGCGGCACGAGCAGCCATCCGACACCGGTCGACATCCTGTTCATCGTGGATCGCTCGGGCAGTATGAATGACCGTATCGATAGTGATAAAGATTCCGACACTCAGCATCCCAGCCGTATGAAGTATGTCGAGGATGCGGTTGAAAAGTTGGTGTCGACTGTTGAGGACAATGATGGCATCGACGCGCATTACAGCGTTGTCGGTTTCGCCGGGTCGAAATACTACAAAGGCGACCGTTACATCGATTACGGAACCACGGTAGCCCAGGACTGGACCGATAACGGGCAGGGTGCAGTCTCTGCTGTCAAGAATCTTCAGTTGGGTGGTGGCACAAATTATCAGCAAGCCATCCATACGGGCAAGGATCAGCTTTCGGATACCGGGCATCGGTCGAATGCGACCACGTACGTGATCTTCATTTCCGACGGCATCCCGACTTACCGCGGCGTGAACGTGACGAATAAGAGTGGTAGAGAAAATTACGACAACGAAAGCGGGTATGGCAATGGTCAGAACGATATGTATGGCTATAACATCAATGCGGCGGTAAACGAGATTAAGTCGATGAGCTGCGATTACTTCTACGCGATCGGCATGGGCTCGGACTTCGGTCAAGAAAACGTTGGATCCAGTTGGCACCCTATTTGGGTTGATAAGCAGGGCACGACCAATCTGAAGAGTTTGGCGAACGTGGTGGACGCCACGTCGAAGGGTGACGACAATGTCTTCTCGGCGACTGATACCGATGCCCTTGAGGATGCGTTCAACAGGATCACGGGCGACATCACGTTCTTCGCCGCGAAGGACGTGACTATCACCGATCCGTTGAGCCAGTACGCGGATCTTGTGCTGACGGACGGCGCGCCCCAGTTCACGATCACGGTCACGGACGGCAAGGGCGGCAGTTGGACGGGCACGGTCGGCAACAACGACATGGTGAAGTTCAAGGACGCCGACGGCAACGAACAGATCGCGACGGCCCGCGTGAGCAGAGACAATCGGATCATTTACCTGGATCTGCCGGACAACTACGAGCTGGAACCGGGGTATACCTACTCGATCAGCACGGTGATCGCCCCGAGCCAGTCGGCCAAGGACGCGGGCATGGGCAGTGACGCCGCCAAGCGGACCCCTGACGACAACACGGGCACGCATTCGGAGACCAATCCCAAGCAGCAGGGTTTCTGGAGCAACGACAACGAGAACGCGAAGGTGACGTACACCGCCAACGGCGAGGAAGGTTCCAAGAACTTCCCCAAGCCCGTCATCCGGGTGCGGGAACCTTCGGAGTTTATCTATAAGGCCCATTTGGCTTTGAAGAAGTCGTTGCCGGGCGGTGTGCTGGATGACGACCATAAGTTCACGTTCCAGCTGACTGACCTGTCGCAGGGTGATAAGAAGGCGACATTCAAGACTTCTTCTGATGCCGAGGGGAAGACGTGCGTTGAAACGGATCCGACGGGGCCTAGCGCATGCACGGTCACGAATAAGACCAGCGACGGGTCTGAGGCTGATCTGAATGATTTCGGCGACGTCACGTTCCCCGGCCCGGGTGTGTACATGTTCAAGGTGAACGAGGTGCAGCCTGATTCCTCCGAACGGGATAACGACATTGTCTACGACGAGCATGCGTTGTACGTGCTGTACGTAATCGGCGATGACGGCAAGATGGCCCGGTACATCCACTACGACGATTCGGGCAAGGAGAACATCACTACACCGTGCTCCACGAATAAAAACTGTAGTCCTTCTGACAATGTTTGGATGCCTGCTGGTAGCGATATCGTGTCCGGAGACACAAGCGTTAGCGGCATCGAAGGCATATCAGAAAAACTCGTGTGGACCAACCATTTGAAGGTGTCGGCTCTCCCGTTGACGGGTGGTGATGCGACCGCTCGGAACGTGCTGCTGGCCGGTGGTGGTGTACTCCTGTTGGCCGGTGGGGCATGGCTGTTGGCGCGTCGTAGACGGGTCTGACCTCTTCTCGGACGGGTGGCGTATGCCGCCTGGTTCCCGGGGGCCGGTGTTTTCGGCCGGCCCCTTGTCCCCGGTAGTCAAGTTAGGGTTTCCCGCTCATCTTCCGCTTTCCCGGATGGGTGGGGTGGTTTTAGGGGAAGCGGAGATAACAGAAAACCGATTTTCCCAACATCTATCCTCCAGAGCCTTGTGTTTTGGAGGGGTTAAGGAGAAAAGATATCATGTTGAAGGGCATGTTGAAGCGGGCCCTGGGTGTGGTGGCCGCCGCGGCTATGGCCGTGACGGGTGTCGTCGCCCTGTCTGGCACCGCGAACGCGGCCGAGACCGAGCCGTCGATTACCCTGAACGGTGATGTGGCTGGCCGTACGTTCACCGCTTATCCGCTAGGCGAGTATACGGCCCCACAGCTGAATGAAGACAAGACCTGTGTCTCGTCGTTCAGCTTGGTGCAGAATGATTTATGGGCTGAGCCTTCCATTCCTATGGCTGCCTCGACGGCTGCCGCTGCGGCCGGTGAGACCATTCCCTCCAAGTATGCTGGTAGCGAGCTGGCGTTTATCGCTTCCTTCGACACTACGAAGAACAGTGAACTGCTGCGTAACTTTGCGAATGCGCTTGCTGGTTCTTTGTCAAAGCCTGAGGCTGCCGCCACGGCGACGGCTGGAGACGATGACGATTCTGTTGTATTGAATGTCAGCGCTGATGGTTGGTATCTGGTCACGGACACTGTCGACGGCGAACTGATGGGAACTCCTATCTTGGTCGGCACTAAGGTCAACACCGCTGAAAGCACATATCTGCCACTGTGCTCTGCTGGTGCTTCGACGGGTACCGCATCGGTCAAGCCTTATGAGACTGCTGCCCCGGAAAAGAAGATTACCGATGGTAGTGATGATGGCACTGTGACTGTAGGCGACACGGTTTCATTCGAGATTTCTAACACGATTCCAAACACTGTCGGTCATGACCATTATGGGTATGTGGTTGTTGATCAGGCCGGTGCCGGCTTGCAGATGCCGACCGATGGCAATGCTTACACAGTGATGGTCGATCGCAACAAATATGTGTATTATGATCCTACCAGCGGCGAGCCGGCTCCGCAGCAGTATTTCACGATGACGCAGCAGACTGAAACCGATGGTTCCACCACGACTACGATCACGTTGAATGATGTTGCTGGTATGGATGGGCTGAACGTCACTGTGTCTTATCAGGCTAAGGTCATTGACTCGAAGAATATTTGGAACAAGGCCAAGACCGACTCAAGCGGGTGGAATGATCCGGTGGAGATGAAGACCTATGGTTTCAAGTTCACCAAGACCGATGCCGACGGCAATGCCCTTGATGGCGCGAAGTTCGTTCTCAAGAAAGACGGCAAGTTCCTCAAGCAGAATGAGGATAAGACGTGGGAGTATGTCGACACTCAGGAAGAAGCTACCGAGTTCGCAGGCAAAGATGGCGTGTTCACGTTCTCGGGTCTTGAGGCCGGCGATTACACCGTGATTGAGACCCAGGTACCTACCGGTTATCTGGAAACGGCCAAAGCGGAGTTCACCATCACGATTGAGGCTGTCGGATCCTTCAGGCTGAACACGGTTGATTACGACAATGCTCATGACCTTGCGTCGAAGAAGACTTCGGGCGTCAATGGTCCTGGCATTTACGTGATGAACGTGACGAGCATCACCCAGCTGCCCGTCACCGGCGCGGCCGGCATCACCATGTTCATCGTCCTCGGCCTGCTCATCGCCGGTGCCGGCGTGACGGTGTACATGAAGTCCCGCAACGTGCGCCGCATGATGCGCGCCTAAGATTGACTGATGCGTGAGACTCCCCAAGAGTCACATGTATCGTCAGATCGGTTGAGGTGAAGCATCCCGATGGTTTCTCGGGATGCTTCACCTGCCGGTTTCTTCAATTTTCAACTTGTAACCACGGACGACATGATGTTGTCGTACCGTGGCTTATCCATATCCGTAGGTTAAGGGGGCGCAGTGTTGACGGGCGGTATGAAATCGGGTTTCAGCGCACGGGAGATGCGATATCTGGAGTCATTGCCGGCTGTGGCGCGTGTAGGGCGTGATCGGATCCAGTATGCGGAGGGATTCAAACGGGAGTGCGTCCGCCGGTATGCGGCGGGGGAGTCGCCGGTGGCGATCTTCCGGTCGGCTGGACTGGACCCGTCATTGATCGGATACAAGAGGATCGAACGCTGTTTCGCCAGATGGAAGCGCACGGTCCGTTTCGACGATCCCGCCGACGACATGATGGAAGGCGACTCGGGCCCGTACCAGGTCGACGAGGACGACAGATGGCCGGCACGTCATGCGCGTCCGATCGCGACGGGCAATCATCGGAAAACCACTGCGAAGGATGAGACGAATCCCGACCGGCCGGACGGCTCGGATGTGTACGGTCTGATCATCATGCAACAGGCGCGGCGAATCGACGTGCTGGAACACGAGATAGGGAAGCTGCGTTCCATGCTCGAAGACGGGCGTAACGGGGCACGACGGGAGCTTTCCCAGACCGTCGCCTGAACCGTCGGAATCCAGCGACTGGCCGCGCATGAGCCCGGGAGCCGAAACGGACATGTCATTTGACGTGTCCGTCCCTGCAGGCGTAAGGAAACGCCGGAACGTACGAGGGGCTCAACGCTGAGGACCGGAATACTTGGATTAGCATGTCCCCGCACTTGCCGTGCCTTTGCGCGGTCTCAGCGGCGGCTTCCCCGCGCTGTACGCCTCCATGAACGCGAGGAGCGCGTCATTGACGGTATCCGGCCCCGCATAGCCATCGGAGGAGAGCCTGTCGAGCTCGTCCAGGGCGTCTAGGAACACGTCCAACGCGTCGTCCGATATCTCATCGCCCTGCTCGCCTTTACGGAAACGCCAGTCCTCGGCCTTCCAGTAGGCGTAGGCGTAGGACGCGAGCTCCGTCAGCCCGGCCGTCACATGCCTGTCATCGTCCGCTGCATCGCGGACGTGCCCGGCGAGCAGGTCGGACACCTGGCGGGCGTACTCGTGCAGCTCCTTGTCGGACGCCTCCAGATAATCGTCGAACATGCCGCTTGATTGCACGCTCTCGGGCAGGTCCTCCAGGATCTGGGCGACATCCGTGTGGATAAGCATGTTCTCCATGCCGTGCGACGCTGGCCATTTGAGCGATTCGGCGTGGAATCCCTCCAGAAGCGGTGCCGTGCAGCGGCGGATTGCGTCCACGTCCGCTTCGCCATTGTTCAGGTTCAACCCGATGACGGTCTCCAGCCCCAGCCGGATGCCCGCGGCTACGCCGTCCCGGTATTCTTCGAACTTCGGGAAGGTGTCCCTGACGTCCTTGAGCGGCACGGACCAGTACCCGGTTTCGGGGGCAAAGTTGACCTGCAGGTCCCACAGGTCCCAGTCCGTCAGATAGCTGCGACGGAACGCGATGTCGATGAATTTGTCCAGCGTCCTGCGCTGGTCTCTTGATATCCGCACCATCAGAGCTCCTCCTCGAAAAGGGCGGCCATGGTCTCCACCCGCGCATCCCTCGGCAACAGTCCCAGCGCGCGTTGCCGCTTGCCGGCATCCAATTCACGGAGCACGGCCATACGCTCGTCCAGCGGCATGACGGCCAGCATACCCGCCAAGCCGTCGGAACCGCCATCCTGCGACGGGGGCACGCTGTCTCCCGGGGGCGGCGGGGACGTCGGCGCGGAACCCACGGAGGACAGCTCGGCGTTGACGGCGTTCCTGAGCCGTTCGTCGGCGTCGGCGCTTGACTGCTGGTAGACCGCCACGGTCTTCAGATTGGTGTGCCCGCCGAGCTTCATGAGCTGTCCGACGGTCGCCCCGTCCTGCGCGAAGTAGGTGAGAGCGCAGTGGCGCAGGTCGTGGAAGTGCATGTCCATGAGCTCCGGGTCCCCCACGGCCTCCTTGGCCCGATCGAATTCTTTGCGGAGAGATCCCTCTCTGACGATATCGCGCGACCGTATGCCGGTGAAAAGCAGCGAGGTCGGTGAGGAATCCACAAAAGTGTCGAGATGGCATTTCACGTCCGTCAGCAGCGGTTCGGGTATCTCCAGGTCGCGACGGCTGCCGGCGGTCTTCAGATCGCCCAGGACGTAGGCACTATGCCCGTTCTTGGTCCCGTCTTGGGCGCTGCGGCGGACGTGCAGTATAGCGGGGTCGCGTCCCAGTTCGATATCGCAGCGCTGGAGCCCCAGCACCTCGCCCTCGCGCAGTCCCATGACCCCGGCGATCAGGACGGAGAGGCGGTGGCATGGGGGCATGGCGTCGGCGAGCGCCCATATCTGTTCGCGGGACGCTATGACGTAGTCGTGCAGCGTATCCGGACGCGGCACCCTGAACTGCACCGGGGTGACGGGGATGAGCGTGGTCCCCTCGTCGTCCAGCGGCGTGCTGGCGGCGTCGGACATGATGCCGTTCAGCAGGTCGAACACGTGACGCCGGACGCTCGCGCCGCGTCCGTCCCTAGTCACGGTCATGCTGTCGTACCAGACCCGTATGTCGGCGGGCCGTATGGACGTCATCGGCTTGTCGCCGAGGACGGGGTTCAGATGGTCCCGCAGGTATTGGAAGTATTTCCGCCGCGTCCCCTCGCGCAGCGGACTGCCGTCCTTCTTGCGCCGGTTCTCCACCCATTGCGCCGAGTACTCGGCGAAGGTGACGCCGGAACGCCGCGCCTTGGCCTCCCGTTCCTTCACCGGGGTCCATACGCCCGAGTCCATGAGCCGTTTCTCCGAGCTGAGCCAGCCGCTGGCCGCCGTCTCGTCGTCGAAGTTCTTGTACTGGCGTTCCGGGAGCCCCGGCCGTTCCGACATGGCCTCGACCGGCGTGCGGTACGACGCCTGGTAGTACCTGTTCCCGTGCCGGTTGGTCTTTGTCTCGATCTTGCCGAAGCTGCGCCGTCGCGCCTTGCGAGCCATGTCCAGCCTCCCTTGCCGCGAACCCCGGAGCGGTAAGGCGGTAAGCGTCTTTTCCGTACCGCTCAAAATACCGCTCAGTTCAAGTATAGTGAAGGCGCGAAACGTATCCGGACGGGATATGGGCGCGGCGCGCAAATCGTTGATATCGCAACGTTTTCGGCATGAAAAAGCCCTTACCGGGATTTCCCGATAAGGGCACGTGCGGAGGATACGAGATTCGAACTCGTGAGGCTGTTACACCAACACGCTTTCCAAGCGTGCGCCATAGACCACTAGGCGAATCCTCCA
>OLQE01000634.1_pt1 | contig 25166 bp, 18 predicted proteins | sample 1643161 | NCBI WGS metagenome assembly OLQE01 (sample SAMEA3136650, study PRJEB25190) | human gut metagenome | reverse complement strand
GGTGCCGCTGCTGATGATGCTCGCCGGCTTCGGCATGGTGGTCGGCGGTCTGGTCGGCGGCCGCATCTGCGACCGTTGGCGCCATGCGGGCACCGCCGCGCTCGGGCAGGCGATCTCCGGCGTCGGCTTGCTGCTCGTGTTCCTTGTTCCGGGATCCCCGGTGATCTGCGCCATCCTGACCTTCTGGATCGCGTTCGGGTTGTTCTTCGTTTCCTCGCCGCAGCAGTTGCTGATGGCGGAGGCCGGCAAGGGCGGCGGCGAGCTGCTCGGTGGTGCCACCGTGCAGGTGGCATTCAACTTCGGTAACGCGGTCGGCTCGATCATCGGCGGCGCCATGCTGACCGTCTCCGGCATGGACTACCACTATCCCGCGCTCGGCGGTCTGCCGCTGGCGGTGATCGCCGTGGCGCTGTTGGTGCTGTTCTCGCGCCGGTATGAAGGCAGCGCAGCCTCCGCTCAGCAATCACGATGATTCAGTGGGCGGGTTAGACCTTCAGTGGGCGGCCTGTGGCAGACCTCCGTCACAGGCCGCCTTGATATATCGCCGTTATCCGTCGGCATGCCCGGCAGGCACCCGCCCACTGAACGCGAAATCCGCCCACTGAAGCCGCCGCCGACCGTACACTGGTGTCAGTACCCATATCGGGCAAGGAGCGATGATGGATAACGACACGTTGCAGGCGGCGTTGGCCGCGTGGGCCGCAGGCGAAGGTGAACATAACGACGCGGGTGTCTCCGCCACACCCAACTTGTCCGAATCGGGGGAATCGTGCTCTTTGGCTGTTATGGTTGCGCTAACAACGCAAGAATCGGGGGGAAACGGACAACTACGACGCTTACAGCCCGAAGGTGCGGGTCACGAAATTGGTGACGCGGCGCCAGTAGCGTTCCGGATCCGTGGATGCGGCCATCGTATGCCCGGCCCCGGGGATCATCATCTTCTGACGGTCGATGCTGGCGCAGGCGTCGAAGTTCCTCTCCAGCGAGGCGGGGGAGACGAAGTCGTCGGCGCCGCCGTGGATGAACAGCATCGGGATCGTCGTATGGTGCAGCTGTCGTACGCACGATGCCTCACGGAACCCGTAGCCCGCGCGATGCCGGCAGATCAGGCTCATCGTGGCCACGAGCGGACGCGCGGCCCAGCGCGGCAGATGGTACAGCGAGCGGGCGTTGAACATGAACTGGTCCCACACGGAGGTAAAGCCGCTGTCCTCGATGGCGGACACCACGTTGCGCGGCAGCGAGGCCTCGCCGGCCGCCATCATCACCGCTGCGCCGCCCATCGAATTGCCGTGCAGCAGGATGCGTGCCTGCGGATCCGCCGCCGTGATCACGCCGATCCAATCCATCAGGTCCACACGTTCCATCCACCCCATGCCGATGTAGCGCCCCTGGCTCAGCTCGTGCCCGCGCGAGGCGGGCACCAGCACCGTGAATCCCATCCGGGCGTACCGGTGCGCGTACTTGGCCATCTCGGCCGGGTCGCCACTGTATCCGTGGCAGCAGATCGCGTACAGGTGCGGAGTGGGGCTCACGCAATCGGGGTCGACGAGCCAGCCGTGCAGCTTGAACCCGTCGCGGCTCATCATCGAGATCGGCTGCTTGGACTCCTCGAACCAGTCGGCCGCCTCCTCCTGCTCCGCCATGTCGGCCGCAGGCGTCTCCGGTTGCGGATCCTCCAGCTCGCCGTCCTGCAGGCGGCGCATCATCGACCGCCGGGCCTGGGTGTCCAGGGCGAACGAGAAGAGGAGATTCGCCGTGGCGTATAGTGCGCCAACCGTGGCCGCGGCGGTGACGCCGGCTCCGATCAGAACCTTCTTCGTCAGCGTTGATGTTGTCTGCGTCATTGCAACCTCTTCCATGGACGGCCTTCTGTTGTTCAGTCTAGCGCCCGGTACACGGGTACGACGACCGCAACACGGCGGGCGTGCGATGCAGCCGGCGCGTGGGGCGCTGTCCGGGGTGTGCGTATACTTGATGACTGTTGCTTTGGCGAGGGAAACCGCCGTGGGTGGTTTCCGTAATCGACTCGGCGCATTCAGCCCCTCCTGCGGGGTCGTTCTGCGGCGCGTCGTGGCGTCAAAAGACAGAACGACAAGTGACATGCAACCCAAAGGAGGCCAGCAATGGCTAGCAACATGATCGTCCTCGAGGGCGAAGTTCGTGATGAGTTCGGCAAGGGCGCCGCGCGTCGTATGCGCGTGGCCAAGCAGATCCCGGCGACCATCTACGCCGGCGGTGCCGACCCGGTGTTCGTCAAGCTCCCGATGAAGGAGACCACGCTCGCCCTGCGTCACACCAACGCCCTGTTCACCATCAAGTTCGGCGACGAGCAGAAGATGGCCGTGGTCAAGGACGTGCAGCGCAACCCGGTCAAGCGCATCGTCGAGCACGTGGACTTCTATGAGGTCCGCGCCGGCGAGAAGATCGACGTCGAGGTGCCGGTGTTCGTCGAGGGCGAGCCGAAGGGCGCCGCCGTGGCGTTCGTGGACATCCAGGAGCTCAAGGTCCGCGCCGATGTGGCCAACCTGCCGGAGCGCATCGTGGTGAACGTGGACGGCATGACCGACGGCACCAAGGTGTTCGCCAAGGACGTCGTGCTGCCGGAGGGCGTCGAGCTGGACGTCGAGGATCCGGAGGAATCCGTGGTCACCGTTGAGGTGCCGGAGGACGCTTCCATCGAGGAGGCCCCGGAGGCCCCGGCCGAGGCTCCGGCCGCCGAGTGAGCGCGCCCCGCTGAGGCATGACCATGCATCGGAACCCGCCTTCGAGCGGGTTCCTTTCATATTGTGGTCGCTTACGCACATCCCGCTCATGGGGTGTGAGAGAGTACCAATCATGAAGCCCGGGCCACAAGCGCGGGAGGACGTATCCTGAGCGCCGCCGCAAGGCGGCAGGAAAGAAGTTGAGAATGACCGAACAGAACCATCACGATCCCGCGGCGCTGGATAAGCTCGCCGAACCGTTCACCGTGCTGCCGAACGACAACCCGGCCTCCGACGCCAAGCGTCAGGAGCTGATCGACAAGCCGGCGTTCGGACAGATCTTCTCGGACAACATGGCCCACATCTCCTGGACCAAGGGCGAGGGATGGAACGACCGCCGCATCGAGCCGTACGCGCCGCTCAAGCTGGATCCGGGCGCTTCGGTGCTGCATTACGCGCAGGAGATCTTCGAAGGGCTGAAGGCCTACAAGCACGCCGATGGTTCGATCTGGATGTTCCGTCCGGATGCGAACGCCGAACGCTTCCAGAATTCGGCCAAGCGTCTGTATCTGCCGGAGCTGCCGGTCGACGATTTCATCGGCTCGTGCGCCGCGCTGGTCAAGCGCGATGCGGCCTGGGTGCCCTCCCGCCGCGAATACACGCTCTACCTGCGTCCGTTCATGTTCGCTTCCGAGCCGTTCCTGGGCGTGCGCGCCGCGCAGGAGGTCGACTACTGCGTGATCGCCAGCCCGTCCGGCCCGTACTTCCAGGGCGAGAGCCGCCCGGTGAGCATCTGGGTGGAGGACAAGTGGTTCCGCACCGGCCCCGGCGGCACCGGCTTCGCCAAGTGCGGCGGCAACTACGCCGCCTCGCTGATCGGCGAGTACAAGGGCATCGAGAACGGCTGCGAGCAGGTGTGCTTCGTGGACGCCGCCACCAAGACCTATCTGGAGGAGCTGGGCGGCATGAACATGATGATCGTCCACAAGGACGGCCATATCGAGACGCCGAGCCTGACCGGCAACATCCTGCCGGGTGTGACTCGCCGCTCGCTCATCCAGCTGGCGCAGGACAAGGGCCATGACGTGGTGGAGACGATGATCAAGCTCGACGACCTGCTGGAGGACATCAAGTCCGGCGAGGTCACCGAGGTGTTCGCCTGCGGCACCGCCGCCATCATCGCGCCGATCGGCCGTTTCAAGTCCGAGAAGTTCGACGTGACCGTGGCCGGCGGCGAACCCGGCGAGCTGACGATGGACCTGCGCAACACGCTGCTCGGCATCCAGCTCGGCGAGATCGAGGATCCGCACAACTGGATGTGGAAGGTCTGCTGACCTGCCAGTTCCCGCCGCAGCGCCCCCGGGCCGGAGGATATCCGGTTTCGGGGGCGCTGCCGTTTTTCGCATCGCGTGTCATCCGGTCGGACTGGGTATGCTCTGTACGGGACCCCGAGCCCCTCATGGCAGGGCCGACACAATGGGCGTGATGACGGAAAGGACGACGTGCATGGAGATGGCGTTGGAGAGCAACATGTTCTTCCTGGCTATCGAATATATCGCCATCCTCTGTTGCGGCATGGTGGGCGGATTATCCGCGATCCGCAAAGGATATGATCTGTTCGCCATCCTCATCACGGCATGGCTGACAGCGTTGGGCGGCGGCATCGTGCGCGACGTGATGCTGGGCGCGGTGCCGCCAGTGGGCATAGCCGACAAGGGGTTCGTGTTCACCGCGCTGGCCTCCGGAATCCTGGTGGCCGTGATCCATCCCGAGGTCGACAAGCTCAAATGGCTGATGACCACCTTCGACGCGATCGCGGTCGGCATGTTCGCCGTCAACGGCACCGAGAAGGCCATGCTGTACGGCACCTCGGGCATGACCGCGGTGTTCATGGGCATGTTCACCGCGTTGGCCGGCGGGCTGATCCGGGATATGCTCATCAACGAGGTGCCGGTGGTCATCCGGGACAAGCACTGGTACGCTGTGCCCTCCGCTGTGGGATGCATGGCCACGGTGTTCGTCTGCAAGGGTGTGCAGGCGGGTGTCATCAACCAGACCGCCGAGATCGTCATCGACGTGTGCATCGTCGTTCTGGTGGTGGCGATGCGGCTGCTGTCCGTCAAATTCAATCTGATGCTGCCGGGGGCGGTGGAACGCCACCATACCTATCTGCCCGGCGGCAGACGCTGATCACGCGTCTCGACGGTGTGTTGCGAATGCGGGATCCTGCGGCTGGCCGATACGAGAAAGTCCCGCACCTCTTGCGAGATGCAGGACTCAAGCGATGACCTATGCGGTCAGGCTCACAGGGCGTTGATGGCCACAGCGAGGCCGGACTTGCGGTTCGCGGCCTGGTTCTTGTGGATCACGCCGGCGCCAGCAGCCTTGTCGAGCTTCTGGGCGGCGACCTTGTAGGCGGCCTCGGCGGCGGCCTTATCGCCGGCGGCGATGGCCTCGCGGGTGGCGCGGATCGCGGTCTTCAGGCTGGACTTGACGGCCACGTTGCGCTTGTGCGCCTTCTCGTTGGTCAGCACGCGCTTCTTCTGCGACTTGATGTTTGCCACTATCTACTCCAAACGACGGTTATACGGTAAGGACATACAAAACCATGATGATAGCATGTCGGGTGGAAAAACGCGCGTCCACACTCGGCGGGGGAGTTGCTAGGATGATATGAGTTTTCCATCCCCTGCCATTGAGGAGGCCTTTTTGGTGGCTACGCAGCACAACCAGCCGGGTTTCACCGATCAGTCGCTGATCCGCAACTTCTGCATCATCGCGCATATCGACCACGGCAAGTCCACCGTGGCGGACCGCATCCTGCAGTTGAGCGGCATCGTGCCCGAGCGTGAGATGCGCGACCGCTTCCTCGACCGCATGGACATCGAACAGGAACGCGGCATCACCATCAAATCCCAGGCCGTGCGCGTACCGTGGACCTTCGACGGCACCGAATACACACTCGGCATGATCGACACCCCGGGCCATGTGGACTTCACCTACGAGGTCTCCCGCGCGCTGGCCGCCTGCGAGGGCGCGGTGCTGCTCGTGGACGCCACGCAGGGCATCGAGGCGCAGACCCTCTCGAACCTGTACATGGCCATCGACCATGATCTGGCCATCATCCCCGTGCTCAACAAGATCGACCTGCCCAGCGCCGAACCGGACAAGCACGCCGAGGAAATCGCCGGCCTGATCGGCTGCGAGCCGTCGGATGTGCTGCGCGTCTCCGGCAAGACCGGCGAGGGCGTGGCCGAACTGCTCGACCGGATCGTGATGGACGTGCCCGCGCCCAAGGGCGACCCGGACGCCCCTGCCCGCGCGCTGATCTTCGATTCGGTGTACGACTCGTACCGCGGCATCGTGACCTATATCCGCATGGTCGACGGCGAGCTGCGCAGCCGCGAGAAGCTGCACATGATGGGCATCGGCATGACCCACGACCCGATCGAGATCGGCGTGATCAGCCCGGATATGACCCCGACCAAGGCGTTGGGGGCCGGCGAGGTCGGCTACGTGATCACCGGCGCGAAGGACGTGAGCCAGTCCAAGGTCGGCGACACGATCACCTCCGCGTCCAAGGGCGCCACCGACCCGCTGCCCGGCTACCGCGACCCGCAGCCGATGGTGTACGCCGGGCTGTTCCCGATTGACAACGCCCAGTACCCGGAGCTGCGCGACGCGCTCGACAAGCTCAAGCTCAACGACGCGGCGCTGATCTACGAGCCGGAGACCTCGGTGGCGTTGGGCTTCGGCTTCCGCTGCGGTTTCCTGGGCCTGCTGCACATGGAGATCGTCTCCGAGCGCCTGGAACGCGAGTTCGGACTCGACCTGATCTCCACCGCGCCGAACGTGCCGTACGAGGTGACCGCGGAGGACAACACGGTCCATCACGTCACCAATCCGAGCGAGTTCCCCGACGGCAAGATCAAGAAGATTGTCGAGCCGATGGTGGCCGCCGACATCATCACACCGAAGGAGTTCATCGGCGCGGTGATGGACCTGTGCCAGGACCATCGCGGCCAGATGGGCACGATGGAGTACATCAGCGCCGACCGCGTGGAGATGCACTACCGCATGCCGCTGGCCGAGATCGTGTTCGACTTCTTCGACCAGCTGAAGTCGCGCACCAAGGGCTACGCCTCGCTCGACTACCATGAGGACGGCGAGCAGAGCGCCGACCTGGTCAAGGTCGACATCCTGATCCAGGGCGAGAAGGTCGATGCGTTCAGCGCCATCGTGCACCGCGACAAGGCGTACAGCTACGGCGTGATGATGACCAAGAAGCTGCGCGAGCTGATCCCGCGCCAGCAGTTCGAGATCCCGATCCAGGCCGCGATCGGCTCGCGCATCATCGCCCGAGAGAACATCCGCGCCCTGCGCAAGGATGTGCTCGCCAAGTGTTATGGCGGCGACATCACCCGTAAGCGCAAGCTGCTCGAGAAGCAGAAGGCCGGCAAGAAGCGCATGAAGATGCTCGGCCATGTGGAGGTGCCGCAGGAGGCGTTCATCGCCGCCCTCTCCACCGGCGAGGGCGCGAACGACCGCGACACCAAGGACAAGATCCGCGCCGCGCAGAAGTCCGAAGGCTGATGGCGTTCGAGGTCTACGTCCATGTGCCGTTCTGTCTGCGGTGCCGAGCTGTTAAGCAGACAATCCGGTGGATTGCCTGTAGGCGAGGGGAGTGGCCGCCAAGGCCGCGACGGCAGCGCCGCGTGGAGGTGTGAGTCATGTTCGAGGTCTACATCCATGTGCCGTTTTGCCTGCGGCGCTGCGGATACTGCGATTTCAACACGTACACGGCCGTCGACCTGGGCGGCGGTGCGTCGCGCGGCAACTACGCCGCGATGACGATCCGCGAGATGCGGCTGGTCCGCGACTGGCAGGAGCGTCACGGCATCGCCGAACCGCCGGCCTCGACCGTGTTCTTCGGCGGCGGCACGCCCACAATCCTGCCTGCCGACGACCTGATCGCGATCCTGAACGCCATCCGCGAGCTCTGGGGCGTCGAGGACGGCGCCGAGATCACGACGGAGGCGAATCCGGACACGGTGGATGCGGCGACCATCCGCGCGCTGGCCGACGGCGGCTTCACCCGCGTCTCGTTCGGCATGCAGTCGGCCGTGCCGCATGTGCTGAGGACGCTGGACCGCACCCATACGCCGGCCAACGTGGAGGCCGGCGTACGCGCCGCCGGGGCGGCCGGCCTGCGCAGTTCGGTCGACCTGATCTATGGCGCGCCGGGGGAGGGCCTGGAGGATTGGCGCACGTCGGTGCGCACGGCCATCGATCTGGGTGTGAACCACATCTCCGCGTACGCGCTGACCGTGGAGCCGACGACCAAGATGGGTCGGCAGATCGCCGCCGGCGTGCTGCCGAAACCGGATGACGACGACGAGGCGGCCAAATACGAGATCGCCGACGAGTTGTTCTCCGCGGCCGGCCTGCAATGGTACGAGATCTCCAACTGGGCCCGCCCGGGGTATGAGAGCCGCCACAACCTGGGGTACTGGCGCAACGTCGACTGGGCCGGCATCGGCCCGGGCGCCCACTCGCACTACAACCGTGTCGAGCCTGCATCATGTCGCAGCGAGTCGGAACGCTCCGCCCGGCCGCATGGATCGTCCCCTCAGGACTGCGACGCCCATGGCGCCATCCGTTCCTGGGATCTGGCCCACCCGCGGCTGTGGAGCGAACGCGTCAACGCCGGACAGGTGCCATGGGCCGGCAGCGAATCCATCACGCCGATGGAGGCCCTTGAGGAAACGATCATGCTGGGCCTGCGTCTGCGTGAAGGACTGGACCTGACGGCGCTCAAGACATCCCTCGATGTCGGCGGGGCGGCATCCTCCGACATCGACGCGGGCGTCGCGGAGTTGGAGCGCGAGGGGCTGGTCGAACGCCGCGGTTCCCGGCTCATACCCACGCTGCGCGGCCGTCTGCTCAACGACGCCGTCATCGAGCGCATGTTCGACTGCTGCGGTCTGTAGCCGCGGGACGGTCTGCGCCAAACAGCCGCCGGCGACGCGGTGATTCGAAATGTGGACATTGAAGTTGCGTGGTAACATCCGGGCGGTACTCTCAAGCGCAGTCAATCCGGATTGGGAGAGAACGGCCGTGCCGCAAGGCGCAGGATGTCTCATTATGCGGACATTTGTGGCCTGCGGGTCGTATCCTGTCCGTAACGCAAGAAAGGTGATCCAAGTGACGTTGCATGCTCCGCTAGATCTGACCGTCCGATGCAAGGAGGGGCTCTACGACCCCGCCGCGGAACACGACGCCTGCGGCGTCGGCATGGTGGCCACGATGAACCGTCGGCCGGAGCGGCGCGTCATCGACAAGGCCATCGAGGTGCTGAGGAACCTGGACCACCGCGGCGCGGTGGGCGCCGAGGAGAACACCGGCGACGGCGCGGGCATCCTGATGGGCATGCCCGACGCGTTCATGCGGGCCGTGGTCGACGCGCCGCTGCCGGAACCGGGCCATTACGCGGCGGGCATCGCGTTCCTGGACCGGGACACCGCCGCATGCGGCCGCCAGCAGCAAGCCATCGCCGCCATCGTGCGCGAGGAGGGGCTGGAACCGCTCGCCTGGCGTACCGTACCCACCGATCCGAACGGGCTGGGATTGCAGGCGCTGGCCTCGATGCCCGCATTCGTCACGTTGGTCGTCGCCTCCCCGGACGGCTCCCTGGGCGGGCTGGATCTGGAGCGCAAGGCGTTCCGCATCCGCAAGCGCGTGGAGCACGAGGTGGGCGTGTACTTCGCCTCGCTGTCCGGCCGGACCATCACCTACAAGGGCATGCTGACCACCATGCAGCTGACCGGGTTCTTCCCGGACCTCAACGACGAGCGGATGGCGGCGCGCGTGGCCATCGTGCACTCGCGCTTCTCCACCAACACGTTCCCCAGCTGGCCGCTGGCCCAGCCCTTCCGCCTGCTCGCCCACAACGGCGAGATCAACACCATCCAGGGCAACCGCAACTGGCTGCAGGCGCGCGAGGGGCGTCTGAGCTCCGAACTGCTCGGCGAGTTCGAGCCGCTGCTGCCGATCGCCACGCCCGGATACTCGGATTCCGGCACCTTCGACGAATGCCTGGAACTGCTGCACCTGGCCGGCCGCAGCCTGCCGCACGCCATCCTGATGATGCTGCCGCCCGCCTGGGAGAACGACGACACGCTCGACCCCGACGTGCGCGCCTTCTACGAGTACAACAACACGCTGATCGAACCGTGGGACGGTCCGGCGCACATCATCTTCACCGACGGCACGCAGGTCGGCGCGCTGCTCGACCGCAACGGCTTCCGACCGGGCCGCTGGCAGCTGGACGACACCGGCCTGGTCGTGCTCGCCTCCGAAGCCGGCGTGCTGCCCGACGTGCCCACCGAACACGTGAGCGCCAAGGGGCGTCTGGAACCGGGGCGGATGTTCCTTGTGGACACCGCCGAAGGCCGCATCGTGCCCGACGACGAGATCAAGCACGCGCTCGCCGCGCAGCACCCGTACCGGCAGTGGGTGGAGGGCAACAGCGTGCACATGAACGAACTGCCCGCCCGCGAACACGTCAACCACTCCTACGAATCGGTGCTCCGCCGCCAGCGCGCCTTCGGCTACACCGAGGAGGACATCAAGCTGATCCTCAACCCCATGGCGGACACCGGCAAGGAGCCGCTCGGCTCGATGGGCAACGATACGCCGATGGCCGTGCTCTCCGACCGCAGCCGCATGCTGTTCGACTACTTCACGCAGAAATTCGCGCAGGTCACCAACCCGCCGCTCGACTGGGAGCGTGAGCGCATCGTCACCTGCCTGGAATCGGCGATCGGCCCCGAGCCGAACCTGCTGGAGGACACCGAACTGCACGCCAAGAAGATCCTGATCCCGCTGCCGGTCATCAACTCCGAGGAGATGGCCCAGCTCAAGCGACTCGACCGCGCCGCCATCCTCGACGGCTACTACCGGCCGTTCGTCGTCAAGGGCCTGTACCAGGTCGCCGGCGGCGGCCCCGCACTCGAATCGCGGCTCGACGAGATCTTCGCCGACATCGACCGGGCGATCGCCGACGGCGCGAACTTCATCGTGCTCTCCGACCGCGGCTCGGACCACACGTGGGCGCCGATCCCGTCGCTGCTGCTCACCTCCGCGGTCCAGCATCACCTGCTGCGCCGGCACACGCGCACCCAGGTCTCGTTGGCCGTGGAGGCCGGCGACGTGCGCGAGATCCACCACGTCGCGCTGCTGATCGCCTACGGCGCCGCCTGCGTGAACCCGTACCTGGCGTTCGAGACCGTGGAGGACCAGGCCCGCCGAGGTTATCTCAAGGTCGATGCGGCCACCGCCGTGACGAACGTGACGCACGCCCTGTCGATCGGCGTGCTCAAGATCATGAGCAAGATGGGCGTCTCCACGATCATGAGCTACCGCGGCGCCCAACTGTTCGAGGCGGTCGGCCTGAACAAGACCGTCATCGACCGGTACTTCACCGGCACCACCTCGCAGGTCGGCGGCATCGGCCTGGACGAGATCGCCGAGGAGGTGGCCCGCCGCCACCGCGTCGCCTATCCGAACCAGTGGACCGTCACCGCGCACGACGAGCTGCCCAGCGGTGGCGACTACAAGTGGCGGCGCACCGGCGAGAACCACCTGAACGACCCGGAGGCCATCTTCCTGCTCCAGCAGTCCACGCAGCGCGGCGACTACGCGATGTTCAAGCGGTACTCGGAGCATATCAACGACACGTCGAACCGTCTGATGACGCTGCGCGGCCTGATGGCGTTCAAGCCGACCCGCCAGCCGATCCCGATCGACGAGGTGGAACCCGCCAGCGAGATCGTCAAGCGGTTCTCGACCGGTGCGATGAGCTACGGCTCGATCTCGCAGGAGGCGCATGAGACGCTCGCCATCGCGATGAACATGATCGGCGCGCGCTCCAACTCCGGAGAGGGCGGCGAATCCGACGACCGTCTCAACGATCCGCTGCGCGTCAGCCGCATCAAGCAGATCGCCTCCGCGCGCTTCGGTGTGACCAGCGACTATCTGGTGCACGCCACCGACCTGCAGATCAAGCTCGCCCAAGGCGCCAAGCCGGGCGAGGGCGGTCACCTGCCCGGCGCCAAGGTGCCGCCGTGGATCGCCAAGGTCCGTCATTCGACGCCCGGCGTGGAGCTGATCTCCCCGCCGCCGCACCATGACATCTACTCGATCGAGGACCTGAAGCAGCTGATCAATGACGCGAAGATGGCCAATCCGAAGGCCCGCATCCACGTCAAGCTCGTCTCCGAGTTCGGCGTCGGCACGATCGCGGCCGGCGTGGCCAAATGCCATGCCGACGTGGTGCTGATCTCCGGCTACGACGGCGGCACCGGCGCGGCCCCGCTCAACGCGATCAGGCACGCCGGCACCCCGTGGGAGATCGGTTTGTCCGAAACCCAGCAGACGCTGATCCTCAACGGCCTGCGTTCCCGTGTGACCGTGCAGTGCGACGGCGAGCTGAAAACCGGCCGCGACGTGATGATTGCCGCCCTGCTGGGCGCCGAGGAGTTCGGTTTCGCCACCGCCGCGCTGATCGTCGAGGGTTGTGTGATGATGCGTGCCTGCCAGAAGAATACCTGTCCGCAGGGCATCGCCACGCAGGATCCGGAGCTGCGCGCCCGGTTCACCGGCAAGCCCGAGCATGTGGTCAACTTCTTCATGTTCGTCGCCGAAGAGGTGCGCGAGCTGCTGGCCCAGCTCGGCTTCCGCACGCTTGAAGAGGCCGTGGGCCACGTGGAGTGCCTGGATCAGGATGAGGCGGTCAGCCGCTGGAAGGCGGACGGCGTGGACTTGACGAACGTGCTGATGCAGCCCGGCCCGGTCCCCGGCACGATCCTGCACAAGACCATCGAACAGAACCACGAGCTCGACAAGGCGCTGGACAACGAGCTGATCCGCCTGGCCGAACCCGCGCTGGAAAGCCGCGAACCCGTGCGCATCGAGATGCCGATCCGCAACGTCAACCGCACGCTCGGCACGATGGTCGGCTACGAGATCACCCGCCGCTACGGCGCGGAAGGTCTGCCCGACGACACAATCGACATGACCCTGCACGGCTCCGGCGGCCAGTCCATCGGCGCGTTCATCCCGCGCGGCGAGACCCTGCGCGTCTACGGCGAGGTCAACGACTACGCCGGCAAGGGCCTGTCCGGTGGACGCATGGTCGTCCGGCCCGAGGAGGGCGTGAACTTCGACCCGCACCGGAACGTGATCGCCGGCAACGTGACCGGTTTCGGTGCCACCTCCGGCGAGATGTTCGTCGGCGGCAAGGCCGGCGAACGCTTCGCTGTGCGCAACGGCGGCGCCACTTTCGTGGTCGAGGGCGTGGGCGACCACGGCTGCGAGTACATGACCGGCGGCACCGTGGTGGTATTGGGCCCCACCGGACGCAACTTCGGCGCCGGCTTCTCCGGCGGCGACGCGTTCGTGCTCGACCTGGACCAGTCCAAGGTCAACCCGGAGGCCGTCTCGCACGACATGCTGCTGTTCCAGCCGCTGGACGAGGCGACATCCGAGAAGGTGCATGACCTGGTCAAGCGCCATGCCGAGGAGACCGGCTCGGCGTTCGCCGCCGCGCTGCTGGAGGACTGGGACGCCTCGGCTGCACGGTTCACGCACGTGGTGCCCAAGCAGTATGTGACAATGACCGCGGCGATGCGCCGCGCCGAAGACGAGCATATCGATTTCAACGAGCCCGGCGTCTGGGAACAGGTGTACGAGCAGGTGATGGAAGGAGCGCGCTGACATGGCGGACCCCAGAGGATTCCTTAAAGTACGTACCCGCCGCGAACCGGCCGAACGCCCCGTCGAGGAGCGCATCCGCGACTGGATGGACGTGCACGCCGAATTCGGTCTGCAGCCTTGGACGCGCGAACAGGCGTCCCGCTGCATGGACTGCGGCACACCGTTCTGCATGACCGGCTGCCCGCTGGGCAACCTCATCCCCGAGTTCAACGATCTGGTCTGGCAGGGCAAGTGGGAGGACGCCTACAATCGGCTGTCCTCCACCAACAACTTCCCCGAGGTCACCGGCCGCATCTGCCCGGCGCTGTGCGAGGCGGCGTGCGTGCTCGGCATCCACCAGCCGGCCACGATGATCCGCAACGACGAGTGCACAATTATCGACCAGGCGTGGCAGCTGGACTATGTCAAGCCGATGCCGCCGCACCGCCTGACCGACATGACCGTGGCCGTCGTCGGCTCCGGGCCGGCGGGACTCGCCTGCGCCCAGCAGCTGACCCGCGCCGGGCACACCGTCGTGGTCTACGAGCGCGACGACGCGATCGGCGGCCTGATGCGTTACGGCATCCCCAACTTCAAGCTCGACAAGCGGCTGATCGACCGGCGCGTGGAACAGATGGAGGCCGAAGGCACCCGGTTCCGCACCGGTGTGGAGGTCGGCAGGGACATCTCCTGGGACGAGCTGCGCTCGCGGTACGACGCGGTGGTGGTGGCGATCGGCTCCACCGTGCCGCGCGATATGAACCTGCCCGGGCGCGAGCTCGACGGCATCCACTTCGCGATGGAGTACCTGCCGGACGCCACCCGCCGCGTCTACGGCAAGGAACCGATCCACGGCATCGACGCGAAGGACAAGAACGTCATCGTGATCGGCGGCGGCGACACCGGCTCCGACTGCCTGGGCACCGCCATCCGTCAGGGCGCGAAAAGCGTCACCGTGCTGCAGATCATGCCGAAGGAGCCGGACGAGCGTCCCGACAACCAGCCGTGGCCGACCTACGCGCGCCTGTACCAGAAGACCTCATCGATGGAGGAGGGCGGCGAGTACCTGTACAACACCGACTCGGTGAACTTCGTCGGCTCCGACGAGGACCAGGCCAAGGTGACGGTGGAGCACTCCGCGACCGCCACCGGCTTCGTCGCCGACGGGCGCGGCCATGTGACCGGCCTCAAGGTCGTCACCGTCGCGCCGGGCGAAGACGGGCCGTTCACCCGCCAGCCGGGCACCGAGCGCGTGCTGCCCGCCGACCTGGTGCTCATCTCGGTCGGCTTCCTGCATCCGGACACGACGACGCTGGTTGACCAGCTGCCGGTCGAGCTCGACGGCCGCGGCAACGTGGCCCGCAGCGACGACTTCGCCACCTCGCAGGACGGCGTGTTCGCCTGCGGCGACGCCGGCCGCGGCCAGAGCCTGGTGGTCTGGGCGATCGCCGAGGGTCGCTCCTGTGCCGCCGCGGTCGACCGCTATCTGACCGGCGAGACCGAACTGCCGGCGCCGATCGTCGCCTCGCGCCGCCCGATGGCGCTGCCGCGGTAAGCGCACGGCACGGCATAGGCCGACACCACACAATGGAGCGGCCGTCGCAGGCCCGCATGATGCGGATCCGACCTGCGACGGCCGCTCCGTATGCTGTCATCCCCGTCGTCGACCGCGTCCGGAGCGTTTCAGACGGCGGGCAGCATCAGCCGTATCGAATCGAGGTCGACATCGACGTCGACCAACGGCACTTCGGCCAGACGGGTGGTCGTGTTGGCGACCTGCAGGGCCAGGCGGTGCCCGGCGCGCACGGTCCAGTCGGTGGGCAGCACCGGCACGTTGACGTCCAGCCATTCGCCGGCGGAAACCGGTTCGAAGCGTTCGTACGAGGCGATGTGCGCGGTGGCGATCCAGCCCCTGGTGACCACATGCGCGGTATCATGCGCGCGGCGGGGCGCGCACACCGGATAGGTCGGCTTGTCGTCGGGGGAGGACTGGCCGCAGGTGCGGGTCTCCTTGAGCGGCACGAGCGCGCTGAGGTCGGGGTCGACCCGCACGTAGTTCCCCTCGCCGTATTCGATGACCTGCACGGCGAGATTGGTGTCGCCCCCGCTCAGACGGACGCGCAGCCGGACATGCGGCGTGCCCGAGATATGCAGGTCGCGCTCCAGCGGCGCGCCGACGACCAGCAGACGGTCGCCGTGCTTCTTGTATGCCTCGGACCACGGCGTCAGCTCGGCGATGCGTGCGCCCCGGAACGAGGCGGTATACGCGGGGCCGTCGGTGCGCCCCGTCATTGCGGAATCCCCGACGGCGTCCACGGAACGGTTTGCCGCGTCGGCGGCAGCATCGGCAGACGCCGTGTCACCGCCGGTCGCCGGACCGCCGGTCGGCTCGCCGTCATCGTCCGGCATCCCGGCAAGGACGCCGGCGTGCACGGCGAAGACATGGTCGCGCACGCCGGGCACGGGCCAGGAGTCGTGGTCGTGCCACACGCCGTCGCAATCCTCGATTGAGACCGCCGGCCCGTCCATGACACCGTTGTCCACGCCGAGCAGCCAGTGGTCGAACCAGCGGTTGAGCTCGTGCACCCAGGCGTCGTGACGGATGTCGAACGGGTCGTCGTGCCCGTACTGGTGCAGCCACAGCTTGCGCGGCACGCCGGCTCGGCCGAGCGCGTCCCAGTAGGGAGCGACCTGATTCATCATGACGTTGAGGTCGTTGACGCCGTGGACGAGGAACACGCTGGCCTTGAACCCCGCGGCATGCGTGCGGTAGTTGCGCTCGCCCCAAAAGCCGTCGTCGTAGCAGCGGCGCTCATGGTCGGCGCCGGCCCTGAGCGCCTTGTAGCCGTCGTCCGACACGGTGAACCGCTGCAGCAGGCCGTGCGCGGTCGACTGCAAGTACTCGGCGAAATTGTACGGCTCGTACCATCCGCCGTCGGCGTCGTCGCCGTCGAGCAGGCAACCGTAGGGATGGTACCAGTCGTACTGGCTGGAGATCGCGGAGATCGGCACGATGGTGCGCAGGCCGTCGATGCCGGTCGCGGCCATGCCGTTGGCGAGCGAGCCGTCATAGGACTTGCCGATGGCACCCACCGCGCCGGTGCACCAGTCGGCGTACGCGAGGTTCGACTCGCTGCGGTCGTCGCGGCTCCAGTAGGCCTTGGCGCGACCGTTCACCCAGTCGACCACCGCGTTCGCGGAGGCGATGTCGCGCCGACCGCCGATGTCGCAGAACCCGTCGGACAGCGCGGTGCCGGAGGTGTCGGGCATCGCGAACGCATAGCCGCGCGGCACGAAATAGTTGTCGTAGAAGAACGGGAACGCCGTCAGCGGGCTGGTCCAGCGGTCCTCGTCATGCAGATAGCGCTTCCGGTCGCCGTGACGGTCGAGCCGCTCGTAATACGGGCTCGGATCCATGATCAGCGGCACCCTCGCCACGCCGTCCAGCTCGCGCGGGCGGATGACGTCGACGCGGATCAGGTCGTTGCGCCCGTCCCCGTCGCCGTCGAACGGCAGCTCGACATACACGAACTGCCTGATCGCCTCCTCGTATGAGAACAGCTCCCTGGTCGCGCCGTCGCCGCCGATCCGAAACGCCTCCACCGTCATGTCGCTCCCTTCGTCGCATGCGCAACGGCGGACGCGGCGTATGCCGCCGAGCGTCCGCCGAATGGTTTCAGCCTATCGAATCCGACGCCGGATCAGGCCCATTCGGCGGGAAGTGTTGTAAAGTGGCTTGCAGTCGAAGAATGTCCGTCATGAAGGAGTGAGCATGCCGAACCGTGCAGAGCGTCGCGCGCAGGAGAAGAGGAACCGCAGGGGAGTGCCGCAGCAGTACGACCAGACGAAGGGTCGCGCCCGTTCCGGCATGATCGACGAATACGCGCTGCAGCAGAAGTCCATCCGTCTGCAGGAGGGCACCGACACCGGCGGCGCGTGGAAACCGACCGCCTCGTTCGAACAGCCCGAGGTCATCGCGGAGACCGACCTGACGCTGCGCAACCCGAAGCTGTTCAAGGCGCCGCACTCGCTGCACCAGTGGTTCCGCGTGATCAGCTGGATTCTGATCGTCATCGCGGCGATCGCGTTCGTCGTGGTGATGTGGCTGCCGACCAAGCCGATCTGGCTGGTCCTGGCCATCGCCATCGTGTTCGCGGTGGGCGTCGTCAGCCTGTTCTTCACCGCCGGGAACTCCAAGCACAACCCGAATCTCGACGCCAACGGCACCGCAGTGTGAGCGGATTCCGACCGGGTCCGGGCATGGCCGGCCAGCGGTCGGATTGGGGTTCGAATATGGAATGGGCTCCGGACGATCATCCGGAGCCCATTCCATAGGTATATGACGGATACGCCGCCTTGCGCTGATTCGCGCCGGTCACGGCACGATGCGTCGACGCACCCGCCGCATGGACGGCACGTCTTCCGGCGACGTGCCCGACGTCACCAGCCGAGCGGCGCGTCGAGCAGCACGTTCGTCGACTGGGTCACGCACACGTCGATGGAACGTCCCTCGATCGGATGCGACGACGTCGAGAACGAGAAATGCCTCAACTTGCGGTCGGCGTGGGTCTTCGCGACGATCTCGCACAGTTCCTTGTACGTCTTCGCCGCGGTTTCGGAGGAATGGAATTCGAACGGTACGCCGTCGATATACAGACGGTAGATCTTGTTATCTTCAGCCATACCTTCATGTAAGCACCGAAACCTTGGATTGCGCGCAGGGTGTGCCGCGTGGCGGAACGGCGCAATGCGGGCATCGGCGCCGGCGGCCCGCTAGGATTGGCGTATGGGCAAGGAAGACCGCAGGGTGTGGAAGATTCATGTGCCGGCCGGGCTGGATGACCGGGTGAGGGCCAGATTGCGCGCGTCGGGTGGCACGTTGAGCGCCCTGACGAGGTCGGCCGTCGAACGCGCGCTGCGCGACGACCCGCCGCAGGCCGACGTGACCGATGACACGCACTGGGGCGGCGGTCCCCATCCCGTTCCCGTCGAACATGATCTGAAGATCCGCCTCACCGATGCGCAGTGGCACCGTCTGCGGGACCGGTCGGCGCGTCTCGGCGTGAGCATGAGCGCGCTGGCCCGCACGGCGATTGATGAATGGCTGGATCGCGCCGAACAGAGCCAGCCGACGCTGTTCTGACCGTTTCCGCGCCGCATCGTCCTGATCCGGTTCGCTGTTCATGGCGTTTCACACATCGGATATGACACGATCCGTTCGGGGCCGTATCCGAGGCCTGATGCGAATGGGCGGGCACGCGACGGCGCCGGCGTGTGGAAGGTTTCCTGAAAATATACTGGGAGTAACGGAATCACATGATTTCACCGTCCGATGGGGCGGCTACGACGATGTAGGCCGATAGGGGGTGGTGGTTATGGCACTGAGGAAGCGGACACGGGTCGTCATCATCGCGGCGGCCGTCGCCGTCATGGCCGTGCTCGCGGTCGGACTGGTCCCGTTCCTCTCGAACCATGAGCTTGGGCCGCAGGCGTATCGCATCGACGAAACCGGCGGGGAACCGTACGCTTCATCAATCACTCTGACCCGGCACACCCGTCTGATGCCCGTCGGCAACGCGGACACCGTCGACGGCTCGTTCATGCTGAAGCATCCCGATGGCGAATGGACCATCGATATCGAGCGGATGTCGCCGGCTCCGGTGCACAAGCTGGCCCATCCGTCCGGTTCGTTCCCGATCGACGGCTACGATCCGGCGTTCAACGCATACCGGTCCATCGGCACCGCCTATATGTCCGAGGACTGGAACGCCGCCACACTCGACACCGAGGTCGGCACGTTCGCGGTTCCCGCGGCTTCCGCCGAAGAGGCGGAGCGGATACTCCACGAGATCGACCCGCCGCTGGACGACGAACCGTAGGATCCGCGATGTCGGCGGCACGCGGAATACGAGCTCACACGCGATTCCGCCGCGCCGCGCATTGAACGGGAGGCATATATGCATTAGTGGATTCGGGCGGATGCAGACACCGAACCGCATTATGTGGGGCCTCCATTCGGCGTATGCCGGAGTATGACCGGCGGAACGCCGCCATCCATACCCGGGGCATGGCGTTTTGGATGCCCCACGTAATGCGAATGGATGTTCGCGGATGCCCAAATCCACTACACGTAGAAAAGATTCGGCCGGCGGGACGGGTCCATGCCCGTCCCGCCGGCCGATGTCCGCATCACGTAGGCGCGAAAATCCGCACGGGGCTGTCAGTCCGCGCTGCGCTCGATGTAGTCGGGGATGCCGTCCTCCGGGTACTTCGGCCACGCACCCTGCTGCGTGCAGACGAACGCGGAGGTGTTCACCGCGGCGCGGTGCGCCTCCACCATCGTGGCGCCGGTGAGGATCTTCGCGGTGAAGGTGCCGGAGAACGAATCGCCCGCGCCCACCGTGTCGGCCACCTCGACGTACGGGTGGAGATCGTGGAGCTCTCGCCGGTCTTCGCGATGATCGTGCTGAACGTCGAGCCGCCGGTGAGGATCACGTAGTCCAGGTTGTACGTGGTCAGGAACCAGCGGCACGCCTCGTCGTCGGAGGTGTTGCGGATGTCGAACATGTCGCGCAGCAGCAGCAGTTCGGCGTCGTTGATCTTGAACACGGTGGCGTAGCCGAGCAGCTCCTCGATCAGTTCCTTGGAGTAGTGGTCGCCGCGCAGGTTGATGTCGAAGAACTTCATCGCCGTGGGCTTCGTATGCTTGAGCAGTTCGATGATCGTGTCGTGCGACTCGGGGGAGCGCAGGCCGAGGGTGCCGAAACAGACCGCGTCGGCCTTCTGCACGGCCTCGATGAGCTCGCGCGTGTAGACGATGTGGTCCCAGGCCACGTTCCTGACGATCGTGTACTCCGCGACGCCGTCAATGTCCGAAGAACTCGTCCGGCCTCGCAAGCCATTCTCTTCGACGATTCGGCTTGCGGGTAACATCGGTCGTATGAGTCATATGATTGGACGAATCATCGCTGCAGCCATCATTGCCGGGGTTGTCATGTTCGTCATTGGACTTGCGACGTTCCCGCCTTTGACCGCCATCGCGGCGCTGATATGGGCGTTGTGCGCGACTGCTGGCGTTATATCCGGCATACGTCGACGATCCATGATCCGTGTCGTCGGCGGTGTGGCGTTTCTCTTTCTGCTTATTCTCCTTGCTGCGTTCTGCTACTGGCTAACTTGCTGCGATCCAATTCCGTTTCCCGATTCGGGCGATGTGAATCGGTACAATCCCGGATGTCTGGTTCTGGAGGATATGTTCGACCATCTCGGACGGGTGCTGTCGGATGCGGTCAACACGATCCATGATATGTTCCACTGACCGCGAAACATGGAAAGGCCCGTCAGACCCAATGAGTCTGACGGGCCTTTCTTCGAGAATGCCGTTTAGCGCTGGGTACGTCTACGTGACAAAACGAGCAGCAGTACCGCGACCGCCAGAAGCGCCACCGTCAAGAAGACGGGAATGACGACGTCTGCGCCCAACGTGGGCAGCGCCCCGTCGTCATCCTCGTCTCGGGACGCGGTTATTCCGCCGTTCGTATCTGTATCCTCGTCGGATGACACGTCGGGCGTGGACTGATCATTCTGCGAACTGGATGCACCTTCGTTGCTGGATTGGACGGCGATAACTGTCACATCAGCCGAAGCCGTCAGATTCCCACACGACACCGTCACCGTGTGCCTGCCTGGTACAGCATCCATGGGCACCGTGAACGAGCCGTATACGCCGAGGTCATCGGCGGACACGGGGAACGAGTCCACAGACGTGCCATCGAACGACACAGAAGCCTCTCCGCCGTACTGGAACCATCCCGCACGGAATCCAAGATTGCCGCCCTGCGGCACCGTGTCGGAGTCGAGTATAACCGATTGCATACCAGGTTCGGGCGTGCCGTTTACAATTTCCCCGACGCCCTCCTTGTCCGTTTCAGGATACCCGGGTTCGGAATCGCATACATCACCTATGCCATCGCCATCGTAATCGGCCTGGTCGTCGTTCGCGGCTGTCGGACAGTTGTCAATCGCATCGTCAACTGTGTCACCGTCGGACGTGACATCCACCATGGTCGTTGCCGTGGCAGTTTGACCGTTCTCATCGGTAACTCTAACGCCGACAGGTCCTGACATGGCCTCCTCGAACACATGCTCCACACGTGGTCCTGACGTGGTCTGGTCGTATACGCCATCCCCGTCGAAGTCCCACTCGTAGGAGACGATGTTCCCGTCGATTGCGTAGGATCCGGACGCATCGAACCCAAGCGTGTCGCCCACGGCGGTGATGTACGGGCCGTCCAGCCATGCGAACGGACGGCTCATGGCATCGTCAATCGCGGAGACGATTGCATCCACCGCCTCGGAGGAGTCATAGATGGAGTATGATTCGCCACCGGTGGCTTCGACCAGCTTACCGATTCCGCCGCTGGTCATTTCGCCCGAGTCGACCGCGTACACGACGACGGGGTCGAGTTCGTAGGAATGTTTGGCGACCGACTCCCAGGTGTATCCGGAGGCCGGCTCGGGATCCTTCGCGGGAGCATCGCCGAGAGCGATCGTGATTTTCCTTACGCCGTCCCGCCAGTCAAGGCCAAATGCGGCCTCCATGCCGCTGTACGTGGTCTCCTCGTAGTCGCCGCCACCGGTGACTTGGATTGCGTCGAGAGCGCTCTCCATGGCGGTCACGTCGTCGGTGAACGCCGTTTCGACATGTGACGTGTAGTCATCGTAGTCGCCTCCGTTGTCCGGATCGTCCTTGTAGGTGACGAGGGCGAAGCGCGCAGAGGATGAACTTTCTGCGACGGAGTCAGCGATCAATCTGACATTCTCGCGGACTTGGCTGATGTCATCGCTCATGGAGCCGGTCGCGTCAATGACGAAAGCGATGTCAACGGGATTGCCCGCTGGCGCGCTTGGGCGCTTGATGATGTCTGACGCGAGGATTTCGTCAGCCAGCGCCTGAGCCATGGAGTGGTGTCCGGAGATGTTCGGGTGATACCAATTATCCATGGTCAGGGAGAAACGCGCGCTGGTTTTGCCATCGTTGTCACGATCGGAGAATCCCATGGTTTCTTTGAACTCATTGATCCACCGGTAGTCGTTCTGGCTGAGCACTGACGGATCGGGTTCCTTGCCGGCGAACGAATCCACATGTGCGTCGACGTAGTGGACGCGCAGCGTATGCCCGCCTTCGGAATTCCACTGATCAACCAGTTTCCTCTGCATATCGATGGCCTTCAGTCCGAGCTCACGAACTTTAGTCGCAGCGGGGTACGCCTCACCGAGACCGAGTGCTCCTGCCTTGGTCACGTAGTCCGGCCTATCGAGGCTGAGCAATGGATAAGCCATGAGCATCGCGTCAGCGGTCCGTCCGGAGGCGATGCGATCCTCGATTTTTTCCAACAGCTCACGTGTGTTGGAAATGACGCCATCCAGCCCAGCGTTCGCATCTTCCACGCGTGCCTTGCATGATTCCGTGTCGCGCATGCCGACGACGAAGCATTCCGTCACAATGTCGGCGAATTTCACATCGTTGCCGCCCGCCGTGAACGCGACCACGTCTGCGTCCTCGGGGATATCGTCGACCTGATTGATGATGCTGCCGTCACCCGACCCCTTGATGGTGGAGCCGCTGTTGGCATAGTTGGAGTAGACGACATGCACGCCTGTCTGTTCCAAGATGCTTTTAGCCTGGCGGCCGTAGTTCAGCATGCTTCGGCGGGAGGATACTTCGTCGCCGTTTTCATTCGTATACTTGCCGGTGTATCCGCCGGGTGAGGAGACCCCTGTTATCTCCTCGATGCGATCTGAATAGTCGCCGAACGATTCGCCGTTGGTGCCGTTGCCCGCGGTATACGAGTCGCCGATTACGTACATGTGGAGCACCCCGCCGTCCGCTTCGGCCGCGTTTGCCACGGTCATCGGGGATAACAGAAGTGCACATGCGGCCAAAGACGCCACGGCCGCCATGGGGCGCGTATGTCTGGACATGTGTTCCCTTCCTCTCGTGAACGAGTCTGATTGGGAGGGCACGAAGGGGACCGTGCCCCCATAAATTACTAATTTCGCATCGGTCCCAATGGCCGTCAACTATGGTCCCGTCATTCGGGACACGCAGGCGTGTCCCGATGTGTGATGTGTTATCCAGGACCCATATGGCGGACGGACAAATCAAGCATGAACGTTGAATTGGCATTCCTCGACTTCGGCGACGGCCCCATCGCCAAATCTGCACCCGTGTTGCGTGATTTGCGCGCGACGCATCGCTATCACCCTCCGGGAGTGGATGGCCGTGGACGACGATGGACCCGAGGATACCTGCGTCAGATGATGTGTGCCTGTTGTGGAAGGGGCTCGCAAGTTCAGCGATCGTACCGTACGCTGCGTCAAACGATTAAACGATTTATATCACGTTCCGTAACTTCCTGCTCTAATGGCGAACAAAATGTCGGATATGCATACATTGAGCTATTTCTACGTGCCGTTCGTTCTGGCGAGAATGGTCAGATCTATGGCAATTCATGCGAAACGCATCCGTGATTCGCGAGCTTTGCGCATAGATGATATCGAGAAAGGGGTGGACCCCAAACGGTCCACCCCTTTCGAATTCGGTTTCATCCGGTATTGCGGTTCAGCGGTGACGCAGCGTAATGCCCGCTCCTACGAGCAGGATTGTCGCGGCCAGCGGGAAGATGATGGGTGCACCGGTCGAGGCCAGCGTGTCATCGTTATCTTTGTCGGACGTGCTCCCTGCGGGTTTGACGCCACCGGCATCTGCCGTCGGCGTGCTCTTATCCCCGTCGCTAGGCGTCGTGATCTCCATATCGGGCTTGTCTGCTTCCGCGCTGTTGGCATCGGGCTCGGCGATGCCCGTGTCTCCCGTTTCCGGCTTGTTGGAATTCGTGCCGGGGGTAGGCGTCTTCACGTCGATCACCTTCATGGCATCCCAGCGGAGGGAACCGTCGTCGTGGAACACGACGGCGACCCGATGTTCCCCAGGCTCGATGTCGGTGGGAATGGTCACGGTCATCTGTCCCTCGCTGTTCACGGCGTCGATGGTCGCATCGGCCGCGAGAAGACGGGCGGCGGAGAACATGTACACATCGGCCATGCGGCCCGCGTCGGCGGCGGGGAAGTGGAGCGTGACTCGCCCGCCCTGCGTCGTCTCGTCGACGGTAATCAAATCCTGGTCGGCGATTGCGTCGGCAAGGTCGCCGGCCTCGGGCGTGAAGCTCCGGTCAAGCATGACGGACGTGGCCGGCTTGACCTCGGGACGTTGACCCATGTAGCTGTCCGTGTACACGTTGACGCGGATTACGGATGGGTCGTCGAACGCGCGGTCAATGAAGTCGTGTACTGTGTCCGAGTTCAGATCGTTGACCAAGGGATCGGTGTAGGAGCCGCGTGCATCCAGGGCTTCGAATCCAATCATTTGTCTGTCGGCACCGCAGTAGACGCTCTCGTCGTCGACCGCCATGGTCGTACCGTCCTCGCGTGCGGCCGCGAGGCAGACGGGGAACTCCTGGTACGGGTCGAAGCCGCTCATTGACAGGGTGAGGGAGTCGACGTCCCCTCACGGATGGATGAAGTGGAAGGTACGACCTGTCCCTGAGTTCGCGGGTTCTAGATAGAGGTGCAACACCTGCCTAGGGTTGGAAGTGTCTAGGTTCCAGCTGGAGGTGTTGCACTCGTGGGTACATGTTATTCGCACCT
>OLQE01000626.1_pt1 | contig 25278 bp, 23 predicted proteins | sample 1643161 | NCBI WGS metagenome assembly OLQE01 (sample SAMEA3136650, study PRJEB25190) | human gut metagenome | reverse complement strand
CAAGGCTGAACTATGCATGCCATCGTTTGGAAAATACGAGTGATTCTATTACAAATATTTGTCTGGATAGTGGATTTGAAAGCCAGAGAACGTTTAACCGAGTATTTAAAGAAAGATATAAAATATCACCAAGTGATTATCGAAGTACTTGTGTGAAAGAGATGTTGTCATAAAAGGTTCTGTTGATCGAAATATCTACTTTGATTTTACAGTGCTATGTATTTGATTTCATGTGTGGATGATATAATATAAAAATATTTGTAGAAAAAAGAGTTTTATTCTATTATGAAAAGAGTAAGGTGTATTCTAAAGAAACAAGAAAGGCAGGGCGCTTTTGAATAATTTTTGGGAAGGCGGCGATTTTTGGTGTGCATTTCATACCCATTTGTCTAAATGAGTGAAGGGGTTCATTCCGGATCTGAGAGGTGTTTTTTTCGTATTCAAAAGTATATCCCGGCAGTCAACTTCTGTAAAACAGTAATTTTATAGATATCTTATCTGCCACCTGCCATCTGCCGGTGTATGAAATTATAAAAGTAGATTGCGAATCGCTTGTAACTTGCAATCAAACAAGATATAATGAAGAAGAAAGAGGAGGCAAGAAGCTCTGGAACTTGTTGCTGAGTAGTTAACAGATAAATTAGAAGAGGAGAATTTATATGACGTTTTATCAAGAACTACAATTAAATCAGGCAGGATCGAAAAACCTGTTGAAAAAGAGTGAAACCACGAAGGAAAAAATATACCATATGCTGGTATATCTGGTGAAGATAGCTGTCACAATGGCATTTTGTTTTTTATTTGTTACTGTTTTCAGCATCCTGTTTGGAAATGAGAACAGTATTGTTGGTGTGGTAGTTTTATTATGTCTTATGGTATTTCGAAATGCGGATCTGGGAATCCATACCGGACAATCGACAATGCTTTTCGCTTTGTTCTTTGTAATTATGACTGTATGTCCGCATTTGGCAAATCAGCTTTCACCGGTATTTGGAATGCTGTTAAACATTGCTGCACTGGCAGTGTTGATTCTGTTTGGATGCCATAATCCATTCATGTTCAACCAATCTACATTGGTTCTGGGCTATCTGTTATTATATGGCTATGATGTTACAGGAAAAAGCTATCAGATGCGATTGGTAGGAATGGCTTTAGGTGCAGCACTTACCTGTTTTGTATTTTATCGAAATCATAAAAACAGAACTTATAAAAGAACTCTGAAAGATCTGATACAGGAATTTGATATATCTTCTTCCAGAACAAAATGGCAGTTATGTCAAATCATATGTGTACCAGTTGTCATTTGCATTGTGGAACTTTGCAGTATGCCGCGTGCAATGTGGGCTGGTATTGCGGCCATGTCAGCAATCTTGCCATTTATGGAAGATATGCAATACAGAGTTCATAAAAGAATTGTCGGAAACATTGCAGGTGCTATATGCTTTACCATGTTGTATTTTCTGCTTCCTTCATCCATCTATACATATATAGGAATTCTTGGTGGGATCGGTGTGGGACTTTCAGCACAATATGGCTGGCAGGCCGTATTTAATACCTTTGGCGCACTGGCGATTGCTACGGAGAGTTATGGATTAAAAGGAGCAATTAGTCTTAGGGTGATTCAGAATGTTTTTGGTGCTGTATTTGCATTCGTATTTTGTGCTATATTTTACTGGTTTATGTCGAAAAAAGAAAAGCAAGGTGACCGTACATGCAGAGTGAAGTAAGTCAGAAAGAAAATTTGAATAGAATTATTACAGTACCCAATTTGCTTTCTTTTTTTCGGTTTTGTCTGATTCCAGTAATTATATGGAGTTATTGTGTAAAGGAAAATCCTTTGTTAGCAGGAGAAATCTTATTGCTATCCGGTCTTACGGATCTCGCTGATGGATATATTGCAAGAAGATTCCATATGATTAGCAATCTGGGAAAAATACTTGATCCGGTTGCTGATAAGCTGACACAGGCAGCAATGCTGATTTGCTTGTTTGTCCGCTTTCCGCATATGCTTCTGTTAATCGTTATAATGGCGGTTAAGGAACTTTATATGGCAGTTAGCGGATGTCTTGTAATACGAAAGACAGGAAAAGTATACGGTGCAGACTGGCATGGAAAAATAGTAACCTTTTTACTATATGGAACAGCAGCAGTGCATATTATATGGCTCCACATTACACCGATGGTATCAGATCTGTTGATTGGTTTGTGTGCTATCATGATGGTCGTATCGGTTGTTCTGTACATTATCCAGAATACCAGGACTTTTAAAGAAGTTTGATCAAACTTCACTGAGAACGTTTGCTTGTCTTTTGCCTTCATCGGATACCTTTCATGGTGTACGTGAAGGCACTGTCATTGCGGCACTTCTGGTTGGATTTATTGGCAGAGTTTTCAGCAAGAGGCATCAAGCCGAAAAGAGCGCAGCATTCAGTTTTCTTTCAAGGATGGATTTTGTGTAATAAAAGAAAGCAGGCGGGAGAAATTCCGGCCTGCTTTCCTATACTCAAAGATAAAAACAGATAACTGCTTACTGATTATCTTTTAAATATTCTTTTAATGCAACTGCAAGCTGATCCGGGCAGGATGTTGGCTTAGCTCCGCATTTGATGCCTTCGATGCGTGAAATCGCTTCGTGAATATCCATGCCCTCAACGAGACGACCAATACCCTGTAAGTTACCGTTGCATCCAGCAGTGAATTGTACATTATGAATGTGTCCTGCCTCATCCACCTCTAAGTGGATATTTTTAGAACAGACTCCCTTTGGTGTGAATTCCATGAGTAAACCTCCCTTATATTGATTTGTCTTCGTGAAACGGATGTTCCTGTGATCCGTTTCGTTGGCCGCGAATAACCAAATGATTGTCTTACAGAGCTTCTGCTGATTGTTTCTGACAATAAAAGCAGAAGCCTTTTTTCGCTTTGGTTAAATTGCTTCACTGATTATAGCATAGCCTTATAAGAAATGCTAGAGTGAGTTTGAAATTACATGTGAAATGATCAGTGAGTAAAGCGGACATTCGCAATCCGCTTCGCTACTTGCTCATGAACGCAGTCGCTTCGCAATCTGTCAGTGGGAGCTTTCAACTCCCACTGACATAAGCATCCCCCTCACCCGTCGCTTAGTGCTCCGCGCACTTGAAGCGGGGGAATGCTTATCTGCGTTCAAAACAACACGATAAGCTGCTATCAATTTACCAAATTAAAGAGAAAAAATTGGTAAACATTTTGTTCTGAACACTGTTCAAAAGAAAAATATTTGGAAATTTAGACAAAAATATTTGTGTAAAATGGTTATATATGGTATGATATAGCAATGGTAAGCACGGTGAACAAAAATATTAAACATATGTGATTACTAGAAATTGAAAAATGCAGGATAGGAGAGGGAAAATGCAAAAGACAGAAGAGAAGTATGGCGCATATGTCCAGATCTTGAAAGAAGAACTGGTGCCGGCAATGGGCTGTACAGAACCGATTGCGCTTGCTTATGCAGCGGCAAAAGCGAGAGAAGTGCTTGGTGAAATGCCTGATAAGGTAGTGATCGAAGCGAGCGGAAGTATTATTAAAAACGTAAAATCCGTAATTGTTCCGAATACGGATCATTTGAAGGGAATTCCGGCAGCTGCTACAGCAGGAATCATAGCTGGTAAAGCAGAAAAAGAACTGGAAGTGATCGCTTCCGTAACATCAGAGGACTGTGCGAAGATGAAAGAATTCCTGGCGCAGATTCCGATCGAGGTAAAACATGTAGACAATGGTCTTACATTTGAAATTGGTGTGACAGTTTTTAGTGGAGAATCCTATGCAAAGGTTCGCATTGTCAACTATCATACCAATATTGTCCTTATTGAGAAGAACGGAGAGAAATTACTGGAAATAAAAGTAGAAGGTGAAAATGAAGAAGGTCTTACAGACCGTTCCCTTCTTGATATGAAGAGTATCTGGGATTTTGTAAACACCGTAGATATTGCGGATATCTATGATGTATTACATCGGCAGATCGAATACAATACAGCAATTTCTGAAGAGGGATTAAGAGGTAATTACGGTGCAAATATCGGAAGCGTGCTTCTGGATATGGAAGGCACCAATATCCGAACAAGAGCAAAAGCGAAAGCTGCAGCCGGTTCCGATGCGCGTATGAACGGCTGTGAACTTCCGGTTATCATCAACTCGGGAAGCGGTAACCAGGGAATGACCTGTTCTCTTCCGGTAATTGAGTATGCAAAAGAATTAAAGGTTTCTGAAGAAAAATTATACCGGGCACTGGCATTATCTAACCTGGTTGCCATTCATCAGAAGACCGGTATCGGCAGATTAAGTGCCTATTGCGGAGCGGTATGTGCAGGTGCGGCAGCAGGAACAGGAATCGCTTATCTGTGCGGAGGCGGTTACGCAGAAGTGACACATACGGTTGTAAATGCACTTGCGATCACATCTGGTATCGTCTGTGACGGTGCGAAAGCATCCTGTGCTGCGAAGATCGCAGCAGCAGTAGATGCGGGAATCCTCGGATACAATATGTACATCCGTGGACAGCAGTTCTGTGCGGGAGACGGTATTGTTACAAAGGGTGCTGATGAGACGATCCGTAATGTGGGACGTCTTGGAAAAGACGGTATGAAAGAAACAAACGATGAGATCATCAGCATTATGGTTCATGACAGATGTTAAAACACAAAGTAAAAGAGGCGTAGCGATGAATAAAGAAAAGTTAGGCAGTACATTTGCCAGAATGCATCGTAATTCGCAGTATCGCGTTTGTCTTTGGGTGTTAGGATTCTTTACCATGCTAGAGCGTGTCTGAAAAATAAAAATTGCACAAAACGCATTTCAGCAGAATTTCAGAGGTGGAAACGTTTTGAAAAAAGAAGCCTGGAAAAGACGAATCCGGGCTTCTTTTTTTGTATAGCCTGTGTTAGAATGGAGAACAGACAGCGGGAGGGAAAAAGATGAAGGTGTTTTTGGGGATTTCTTTGTATCTGTTGGATATTCCTGTGATTCTGTGGTTGTATTACAGATGCCTGGAAAAAGAAAAAGAGGTCTGGAGAAGGGGCAGATATCCACTTCTTGTTTTGCATGGAGCTGCAGGGATTTTCGGCTTTTTAAACAGTCTTGGGATCGGACCGGAAGGCTTCTTTTTCGCCTGCTGGATCCTGACTCTTTTGCTTGCAGAAGAATTTTTCTTTCTCGCATGGATCCTCTGGGGAGAAAAGAGCAGGCAGATTTTTGGAAAGAGCCTGATTTTTATCAGCACTTTTCGCGGGCTTGTTGTCGGGGGAACCTTTCTGACGGAGACACTTTCCAGAAAACGGCTTGACAGGATCCCTCTGGATGTGGATGAGCTGCCGGTTGTTGTTGCTGCCATATTGCTCACGGTTCTGGTGTTTTTCCTGGATGCCTGGATTCTAAACAGGAATTTTTATGAGAAACTTCCGAAGAGGGTATGCAGTGTTTTTACCGGAGGCCTGGCGATCGGACTTACAGGGACGGGGCTTTTTCTTCTGGATCAAAGTGAGTGGGACGGCTTTCTCCTGGCAGTTACCTGCAGTTATCTGCTTGGGGGTGCTTTTTCACTGCTCTGTGTGCAGAAGCGGAGGCTCCGGGGAGAACGGTATTATTTCCGCCAGCAGAAGCGTGTGTTGGAGGACTATTCCCTTGCACTGGAGAGACAGAATTTTATGGTACGTCAGCTGAGTCAGGATGTAAATGAATATCTTTCCGACATGAAACGGCTGGCACTGACCGGCAGGGAAAAGGAGATGGATGAGGCTTCCTGGAAGCTTCAGCAGGAATACGGGAAGCTGGCCTTTGTAGAGTATTCCGGAAACCGTGCGGTGAATGCACTTTTACAGAGAAAACTGGAGTTCTGCCGGGCTAGAAAGATCCGTGTACAGGTGGATCTTGCCCAGTTTGACAGCGGCTTTGTGGAAAACACAGACTGGCTGGGGATCTTCATTGCTCTTTTTGACCATGCGGTGGATAACTGTCTGGATATGGAACCCGGCCGGCCCCGTTTTATCCGTGTGAAAGCGAAATGTGCCTATGGCTTTGAAGTCCTTGTTTTCCAGAACTCCAGACAAGATTCCTTAAAAAGCCGAAAAAGAAGGAAAAGTGCCAGGGGAAGCACGTACAAATATGGAGAAGGAATGTATCTGCTGGAAAAAATCGTGGAAAAATACGGTGGAAGTGTGATCTGTCAGGAGGGGCCGGATACGTTCCAGACAACGATCTCCCTTCAGGTGAAAGAAAAGAGACAAAACTATTAATGTAGAAAAAGAGGGTAGTAAGATGAACATTTTTGACATTCTCGGTCCTGTGATGGTAGGACCGTCCAGTTCCCATACGGCGGGAGCTGCAAGGATCGGACTGATGACGAGAAAGCTTCTCGGCGCGGAGCCTGTGGAGGCGGACATCCGTATGTATGGCTCTTTTGCAGCTACAGGAAAAGGTCATGGAACAGATAAAGCCATCATTGCCGGGCTTCTTGGCATGGAGCCGGATGACATGCGGATCCCGGACAGTTTTTCCATTGCAGAAAAAGAAGGTCTGCAGTTTACTTTCGGGACTGCGGATCTGAAGGGTGCCCATCCCAATTCTGTGGTACTCTACGTGAAAGGAAAGAATGGACGGGAACGGAAAGTCCAGGCCTGCTCTCTGGGAGGCGGCCGGATCATGATCAATGAGCTGGACGGGATCGAACTCAACTGTACCTGTGAAATGCCGACCATTGTGGTCAATCATGTGGATCTGCCCGGACGTGTGGCAGAAGTGACGACAATGCTCTCCATGCTTTCCATCAATATTGCAACGATGTCTGTTTACCGTGACCGGAGAGGCGGACGGGCAGTTATGGTTGTGGAGCTGGATCAGGAGATTGATGAGAGTGTGCTCAACATCCTTCAGAACCTGAAGGGGATCGTGAAGGTGACATATATCAGTACAGGGGGGAAATAAACATGGCTTTTACATCACTGCAGGAGATTCTGGATACCTGCGAAAGGGAAAAGATCCCGTTCTGGGAGGCAGTTCTTGCTGATGACCTCAATGAGCGGGTGGTTACCCGGGAAGATTCCCGCAAACAGATGGCCGGCCTCTGGAAGGCCATGTGGGAGGCGGCTGAAAGTTATGAAGAAAACGAAAGATCACGGAGCGGGCTTGTAGGCGGCCAGGGCGGTATTATGGAAAAATATCTGGCGGAGAAGGAACCCTTAAGCGGAGCCTTTGCAGGCCAGGTGATCGTTGAGGCACTCAAAATGGGCGAGTGCAACGCCTGTATGAAACGGATCGTGGCGGCTCCTACAGCAGGGGCCTGCGGCGTGATGCCGGCTGTCCTTGTTCCTTATGTGAAAAAATATGAGCCAGAGGAGGAGAAGGTTCTGGATGCTCTTTATACGGCGGCAGGAATCGGTCAGGTGATCGCGGCCAGAGCCTACATCGCCGGAGCCAGCGGCGGCTGTCAGGCAGAAATCGGTACAGCCAGTGCCATGGCAGCAGGCGCTCTTGTAGCTCTTCATGGAGGTAGTGGAAAAGCGATCGTTCATGCAGCAGCCATGGCGATCAAAAATCTTCTCGGGCTGGTCTGTGACCCGGTAGCCGGTCTTGTGGAGGTTCCCTGTGTGAAGCGTAATGTGGTGGGAGCCATGAATGCCCTGGCCTCTGCGGATATGGCTCTGGCCGGTATTGAAAGCCGGATCCCGCCTGATCAGGTCATTGATGCCATGAAAGACGTGGGTGACCAGATGAATACCAGCCTGAAAGAAACGGGGATCGGAGGCCTTGCAGGAACTCCCTTCGGCAAAAAAGTGGCGGAAAATTTCCTGGGTAAATAAGCAGGCTGCTAAAAAATAAAGAAAAGACTTGACTTCTCCGTATTGTCTGTGATAAGATAGACGAGCGAATGGAAGTAGGTCTTTTTTTTATGCCTAAAAAACATCGAACAGCAAATGAAATTTAAGAAGGCGAGGTGGAGGTTGTGCGCGTAAAGATCACATTGGCATGCACTGAGTGTAAACAGAGAAACTACAATACGATGAAGGATAAGAAAGCTCATCCCGAACGTATGGAGACTAAGAAGTACTGCAGATTCTGCAAGACTCACACTTTACACAAAGAAACCAAGTAATTTCCGGTAGGAACTACGCAAGGGAGTGAATGATATGGGAGATTCTGCTAAGGCTGAGAAGACGAAGACCAAAGCTCCGAAAAAGAACTGGATCAACGGTCTGAAATCTGAGTTTCGAAAAATCATTTGGCCGGACAAAACAGAGCTCGGTAAAGAGACTGTTGCTGTCGCAGTTGTTTCTATCTTACTTGGTGTATTGATTGCCGTCGTTGACTTTGTGGTACAATACGGTATTGATTTCTTAGTGAAATAATAAGGACAAGGGTGAAGATATGGCAGAAGCAAACTGGTATGTAGTTCATACTTATTCAGGGTATGAAAACAAGGTAAAGGCCAACATTGAAAAAACCATCGAGAACCGTCATCTGGAAGATCAGATTCTGGAGGTTCGTGTACCCATGGAGGATGTTGTGGAAGTACGCAACGGAGTGAAAAAACAGGTTCAGAGAAAACTGTTTCCGGGCTATGTGCTTCTTAACATGGTTATGAACGATGACACATGGTATGTGGTTAGAAATACCCGCGGTGTTACCGGATTCGTTGGTCCTGGATCAAAGCCGGTTCCGCTGACCGAAGAGGAAATGCAGCCGCTGGGCATTCAGCCCGGGGAACTGGAAGTGGACTTCCAGGAAGGCGATTCCGTCACAATTACCGGTGGTGTCTGGAAAGATACTGTCGGCATCATCCAGAGTATGAACCACAGCAAACAGATGGTTACCATCAATGTAGAATTGTTTGGTCGTGATACGCCGGTGGAGATTGCGTTCACCGACGTGAAAAAGTTGTAACAGGTAAATTCCGAAAGTGATTCGCACTTTCGTGAAGTGGGAGGGAAACCCCCGACAATACCACATAGGAGGTGCCTAAAATGGCAAAAAAAGTAACAGGTTATATTAAATTACAGATCCCGGCTGGAAAGGCTACCCCGGCTCCGCCAGTAGGTCCTGCGCTGGGTCAGCATGGTGTAAATATCGTTCAGTTTACAAAAGAGTTCAATGCAAGAACCGCTGACAAGGGCGATCTGATCATCCCCGTTGTCATTACTGTATATGCGGACAGAAGCTTCAGCTTCATCACCAAGACCCCGCCTGCAGCAGTTCTGCTGAAGAAAGCCTGCAACCTGAAATCCGGTTCCGGAGTTCCTAACAAGACCAAAGTTGCTACCATCTCTAAAGATAAGATCCGTGAGATCGCTGAGATGAAGATGCCGGACCTGAATGCTGCTAACATCGAGAGTGCTATGAGCATGATCGCTGGTACCGCACGCAGCATGGGTATCACTGTAGAGGACTGATCTTAGTTTGTGATGCTGCCGCGGAATGCGGACAGCAGAGAAAAACGATTGTAGACAATAACGATACGTGGGAGGGATATTCCCGCAAACACCACCAGGAGGTAATTTAGTATGAACAGAGGAAAGAAATACGTAGAGGCTGCTAAAGCGGTCGACCGCGCAACCCTTTACGATACCGACGAAGCAGTTGCTTTAGTGAAAAAAGTAGCAGTTGCAAAATTTGACGAGACCATCGAGGCTCACATCAGAACCGGATGTGACGGACGTCACGCTGACCAGCAGATCCGTGGTGCAGTTGTACTGCCGCACGGAACCGGTAAAACCGTTCGTGTCCTGGTATTCGCAAAGAATGCCAAAGCTGAGGAAGCAAAAGCTGCAGGCGCTGAGTTTGTAGGCGCTGAGGAACTGGTTCCGAAGATCCAGAACGAAGGCTGGCTGGATTTCGACGTAGTAGTAGCTACTCCGGATATGATGGGCGTTGTTGGACGTCTCGGTCGTGTTCTCGGACCCAAAGGCTTAATGCCGAACCCGAAAGCCGGTACCGTAACCATGGACGTAACCAAAGCCGTTCAGGACATCAAAGCCGGTAAGATCGAGTACAGACTTGACAAGACCAATATCATTCATGTGCCCATCGGAAAAGCTTCCTTTACCGAAGAGCAGTTACGCGACAACTTCCAGACGCTTATGGATGCAATTATCAAAGCTCGTCCCAGCACTCTGAAAGGTCAGTACCTGAAGAGTGTTACCATCGCTCCGACCATGGGACCGGGCGTAAAACTGAATACCGCTAAATTTGCATAAGATTCAGCGAAAGATGAGCCGCTTTCCAGTTTACTGGGAAGCGGCTTTTTTTGCTCAGAGTCACCTCCAAAATGCTGCGCATTTCGTCGGTGCAGCGTATCCGCCAAATAGATTTTCTTGAGAAAGCATTCATTCATTCATGCAGGCAGACTCACGCTTTCTCAAAAAAATCTGCATGACTCTGAACAATTTCAAAAAAATGCTTGACATACCCGGTACCGTGTACTATAATGCAATAGAAAACTGCCGAAGACAGCAGGTGCCGCAAGGCATAAGGATGAAAACGCCTGCCGAGGAGAGTTGATTGTATGATTGACTTTAATCCTCTCTGGTATCAGGGAGGTTTTTTTACGGCGGTACACCCGACCGAGAGGTCAGGATCATGCAGTTTTCAAACTGCACAAAATCTATAAGGAGGTGCACCAATCATGGCAAAAGTAGAACTGAAGAAACCGGTTGTTGAAGAGATCAGCAGCAAGATCCAGGGCGCACAGTCTGTTGTGCTTGCTACTTACAGCGGAATCACCGTTGAGCAGGATACCGCTCTTCGTAAAGAGATGAGAGAAGCTGGCGTTGAGTACAAGGTTTACAAAAACACAATGATGAACTTTGCATTCAAAGGAACTGCTTGTGAAGAGCTCTGCAAACATCTGGATGGACCGAACGCACTTGCAATCTCTAAAGATGATGCAACTGCTCCGGCAAGAATCCTTGCAAAATATGCAAAAGATGTAAAAGCTGTTAAACTGGTAGCTGGTGTCGTAGAGGATAAATACTACGATGAGGCTGGTATCAAAGCTCTGGCTGATATCCCGGCAAGAGAGGTACTTCTTGGAAGACTTCTTGGAAGTATGCAGTCTCCGATTGCAAACTTTGCTCGTGTTATTAAACAGATCGCTGAGAAAGACGGCGAAGCTTCCGCAGAGGCTTAATTATCTGCAAGTAAATGGGATTGTCTGATCGTCAGACCGTATAAAACACCATATTTATAGGAGGAAAATAAAATGGCAAAATTAACTACCGCAGAATTTATCGATGCGATTAAAGAGTTATCTGTACTTGAGCTGAACGACCTGGTAAAAGCTTGTGAGGAAGAGTTCGGCGTATCTGCAGCAGCAGGTGTTGTTGTAGCAGCAGCTGGCGCTGGCGCAGCTGAGGCTGAGGAGAAAACTGAGTTCGACGTTGAGCTGACCGAGGTTGGCCCGAACAAAGTTAAAGTTATCAAAGTAGTTCGTGAGGCTACTGGTCTTGGTCTGAAAGAGGCTAAAGAGGTAGTTGACGGCGCTCCGAAGGTAGTAAAAGAGGGCGTTTCCAAAGCAGAGGCTGAGGAGATGAAGACCAAACTTGAGGCTGAGGGAGCAAAAGTTACCCTGAAATAATTTTTCAAGAGCTGAAAGTTCAGGCGGCTATGGAGCGATCCATGGCCGCTTTTTACTTTGATTCAGAACAAATCATCATGACAGGAGGAAAAGACAATGACGATCGAAGAATTGAGAAAAGATATGGTAGCAGCGATGAAGGCAAAGGATAAAGAGAGAAAAGAAGCAATCTCTTCCCTCGTTTCAGCAGCAAAGAAAGCCGGTATTGATGCAGGCTGCCGGGATGATATTCCGGAGAGCATGGTAGATCAGGTGATCTTAAAGGAACTGAAAACGGTGAAAGAGCAGATCGATACCTGTCCTGCAGCAAGAGAAGATCTGAAAGCAGAATATCAGTTCCGCTATGATGTGATTAGCAAGTACGCTCCCCAGCAGCTTTCTCCTGAAGAGGTGAAAAAGATCATCGAGGAAAAATTTGCTGATGTTGTTGCCACCAAAAACAAAGGTGCCATCATGAAAGCCGTTATGGGGGAACTGAAAGGCAAGGCAGATGGAAAAGTCATCAATCAGGTAGTAGGAGAGCTTTGTAAATAACGGTAACTGATCAAAAGAAAAAAGAACTTGACATTGATTTTTTTTTGTGATACAGTAAACAATGCACTATTGTGTAGGAGTATACCCAGACGGGATAAGTATGCCCAAAAATGGGAGATTCAATTTGATATTTTATATATAGAAAGAACAGGGGTGAAACGTCAATGGAGAAAAACAGAATACGTCCAGTGAAGAGTGACAAAAGCTTCCGTATGAGTTATTCCAGACAGAAAGAGGTACTTGAAATGCCGAACCTCATTGAGGTTCAGAAGGATTCCTACAAGTGGTTTCTTGATGAAGGAATGAAGGAAGTTTTTGATGACATCTCTCCGATCGAGGACTATAGTGGAAAGCTCAGCCTGGAATTTGTGGACTTTACTTTGTGCGAAGATGATGTGAAATACTCTATTGAAGAGTGCAAGGAGCGGGATGCCACATATGCAGCTCCGCTGAAAGTCCGTGTACGTCTTCATAACAGAGAAAACGGCGAAGTAAGCGAACATGAAATTTTTATGGGTGATCTTCCCATTATGACTGACACGGGTACCTTTGTGATCAACGGCGCTGAGCGTGTAATCGTCAGCCAGCTGGTTCGTTCACCGGGTATCTATTACGGAATTGCACACGATAAATTAGGAAAAGAACTGTATTCCTGTACAGTTATTCCGAACCGTGGTGCATGGCTGGAATATGAGACAGACTCCAATGACATTTTCTATGTACGTGTAGACCGTACAAGAAAAGTTCCCATCACTGTTTTGATCCGTGCTCTCGGTTTTGGCACCAATCCGGAGATCATTGAGCTCTTCGGTGAGGAACCCAAGATCCTGGCCAGCCTGACAAAGGATACGGCCACCAACTACCAGGAAGGTCTTCTGGAACTCTATAAGAAGATCCGTCCCGGTGAGCCGCTGGCAGTAGAGAGTGCAGAAAGTCTGATCACCAGCATGTTCTTCGACCCCAGAAGATATGATCTGGCAAAGGTTGGACGTTATAAATTTAATAAAAAACTTCATCTCCGCAACCGTATCTGCGGACATAAGCTGGCAGAGGATGTTATCGACACCACTACCGGAGAGATCCTGGCAGAGGCTGGCTGTGAAGTGGACCGTGATCTGGCTGACAAGATCCAGAATGCAGCCGTTCCTTATCTCTGGATCGAAGGAGAAGAGCGTAATATCAAGGTGATTTCCAACCTGATGGTTGACCTTAGAAGCTTTGTGGATGTGGATCCGGAAGAGCTTGGGGTTACAGAATCAGTATATTACCCTGTTCTTGAAAAAATTCTGGAAGAAAATGACGATCTGGATTCTATTAAAGAAGCGATCCATGACAGCATCCATGAGCTGATCCCGAAGCATATCACGAAAGAGGATATCATTGCTTCCATCAACTACAACATGCATCTGGAATATGGCATCGGAAATGACGACGATATCGACCATCTGGGCAACCGTCGTATCCGTTCCGTAGGCGAGCTGCTTCAGAACCAGTACCGCATCGGTCTTTCCAGACTGGAGAGAGTGGTTCGTGAGCGTATGACCACGCAGGATCAGGATAACATTTCTCCGCAGTCCCTGATCAATATCAAGCCGGTTACTGCAGCTGTCAAAGAGTTCTTCGGATCTTCACAGCTGTCTCAGTTCATGGACCAGAACAACCCGCTTGGTGAGCTGACACATAAGAGACGTCTTTCCGCACTTGGTCCTGGTGGTCTGTCCCGAGACAGAGCCGGATTCGAGGTTCGAGACGTACACTATTCCCATTACGGAAGAATGTGCCCCATCGAGACCCCTGAGGGACCGAACATCGGTCTGATCAACTCTCTTGCATGTTATGCAAGAATCAACCAGTATGGTTTCGTAGAGGCTCCTTACCGTAAGATCGACAAAACAGATCCGAACAATCCCCGTGTTACCGAGGATGTTGTATACATGACTGCTGATGAGGAAGATAACTATCATGTAGCACAGGCAAATACGCCGCTGGATGAGGAAGGTCATTTCATTCAGAAGAACGTATCCGGTCGTTACCGTGAGGAGACGCAGGAATACGAGCGTAAGATGTTTGACTACATGGATGTCTCCCCGAAAATGGTGTTCTCTGTGGCAACGGCTCTGATCCCGTTCCTGGAGAACGATGATGCGAACCGTGCGCTGATGGGATCCAACATGCAGCGTCAGGCAGTGCCGCTTCTGACTACCGAGGCACCTGTAGTAGGTACCGGTATGGAAGTAAAGGCAGCCGTTGACTCCGGTGTCTGCGTTGTTGCAAAGAATGACGGTGTGGTAGAGCGTTCTACATCCAAAGAGATCATTGTCAAGAGAGAAGACGGAAACAAAGATACCTATCATCTGACAAAGTTCTCACGAAGCAACCAGAGCAACTGCTACAACCAGAGACCGATCGTATTCAAAGGCGAGAAGGTCAGAAAAGGACAGGTGATCGCAGATGGTCCTTCCACGAACAACGGAGAGCTTGCTCTTGGTAAGAACCCGCTGATCGGTTTCATGACCTGGGAAGGTTATAACTACGAGGATGCTGTTCTTTTAAGTGAAAGACTTGTTATGAACGATGTCTATACATCCGTTCATATTGATGAATATGAGGCAGAGGCCCGTGACACCAAGCTCGGACCGGAAGAGATCACCCGTGATGTTCCGGGTGTCGGTGATGAAGCTCTGAAGGATCTGGATGAACGTGGAATCATCCGTATCGGTGCAGAGGTTCGTGCCGGTGATATCCTGGTAGGTAAAGTGACTCCGAAGGGAGAAACCGAGCTGAGTGCAGAGGAGCGTCTCTTAAGAGCAATCTTCGGTGAGAAGGCCCGTGAGGTACGTGATACTTCTCTGAAGGTTCCGCATGGTGCATACGGTATCGTTGTGGATGCCAAAGTATTCACCAGAGAGAACGGTGATGAGCTTCCTCCGGGAGTGAATCAGTCCGTAAGAATTTATATTGCACAGAAACGTAAGATTTCCGTCGGCGACAAAATGGCAGGCCGTCATGGTAACAAGGGTGTGGTTTCCCGTGTACTCCCTGTGGAAGATATGCCTTTCCTGCCTAACGGACGTCCGCTGGATATCGTTCTAAACCCCCTTGGTGTGCCGTCACGAATGAATATCGGACAGGTGCTGGAGATCCATTTAAGCCTTGCTGCAAAAGCTCTGGGCTTCAATATCGCCACACCGGTATTCGATGGCGCAAACGAGGTGGATATCATGGATACCCTGGATCTGGCAAACGATTATGTAAACCTGTCCTGGGAAGAATTCAAAGAGAAACACGAGGAAGAGCTGCTTCCGGAGGTTATGGATTATCTCTATGAGAACAGAGATCACCGGGAGCTCTGGAAGGGTGTTCCGCTTTCCAGAGATGGTAAGGTAAGACTTCGTGACGGTCGTACCGGTGAGTATTTCGACAGCCCGGTAACCATCGGACACATGCATTACCTGAAGCTGCATCATCTGGTAGACGATAAGATCCATGCGCGTTCCACCGGCCCGTACTCCCTGGTTACCCAGCAGCCTCTGGGTGGTAAGGCTCAGTTCGGAGGACAGCGTTTCGGAGAGATGGAGGTTTGGGCTCTTGAGGCATACGGTGCATCCTACACCCTGCAGGAGATCCTGACCGTGAAATCCGATGATGTGATCGGACGTGTGAAGACCTACGAAGCTATCATCAAGGGAGAGAATATCCCGGCTCCTGGTATCCCCGAGTCCTTTAAGGTTCTGCTGAAAGAGCTGCAGTCTCTGGGACTGGATGTCAGAGTGCTCCGTGAGGATCATACAGAAGTTGAGATCATGGAAAACATCGATTATGGTGATACAGACCTTCGTTCCGTGATCGAGGGAGATCATGACTACAACCGTGGAGAAGAAAAGTTTGATGGTTATACCAAACAGGAATTTTCTGACGGAGATCTGGTAGATGTGGATGAATCTGATGACAGTGACGATTCTGACGGATATGTAGATCTGGATGAATCCATGGAGCCTGGTGACGAAGAGTAAGAAAAAGGAAGTATGCCTGGGGTTTCAAGCTCAAAAGCCTTATCGTGCGGGCACGGACGGCTTTTGAACTTCTGCCCCTGGTATCTTGAATAAGGTAGTATAGAGAAGGGAGAACCATACATGCCTGAATCAGTTAAAAATGACGGTTATCAGCCGATTACATTTGACGCAATCAAAATCGGCCTGGCATCCCCGGAAAAGATCAGAGAGTGGTCTCACGGGGAGGTGCTCAAGCCGGAAACCATCAACTACAGAACCTTGAAGCCTGAGCGTGACGGTCTGTTCTGTGAGCGTATCTTCGGACCCAGCAAAGACTGGGAGTGTCACTGTGGAAAATACAAGAAGATCCGTTATAAAGGCGTAGTCTGCGACCGCTGTGGTGTTGAGGTTACCAAGGCAAGCGTGCGCCGTGAGCGGATGGGCCATATCGAGCTGGCTGCTCCGGTTTCCCATATCTGGTATTTCAAAGGTATTCCAAGCCGTATGGGTCTGATGCTGGATCTTTCTCCGAGAACACTGGAGAAGGTGCTGTATTTTGCAAACTATATTGTCCTGGACAAAGGTGAGACCGACCTGGCATACAAGCAGGTACTCACAGAGAGAGAATATCAGGAAGCTTATGATAAATGGGGAGACCGTTTCCGTGTAGGAATGGGTGCAGAGGCTGTCAAGGAGCTTCTGGAAGCCATCGACATGGAGAAGGAATCCGAAGAACTGAAAAAGGGTCTGAAGGAGTCCACCGGTCAGAAGAGAGCAAGGATCATCAAACGTCTGGAGGTTGTGGAGGCTTTCCGTGAATCCGGAAACAAACCGGAATGGATGGTCATGACCGTGATCCCTGTGATCCCGCCTGATCTCCGACCCATGGTACAGCTGGACGGAGGCCGTTTTGCTACCTCCGACCTGAATGATCTGTACCGCAGGATCATCAACAGAAACAACCGTCTGAAACGCCTCATCGAGCTTCATGCACCGGATATCATTGTCCGCAACGAGAAGCGTATGCTTCAGGAGGCTGTAGATGCGCTGATCGATAATGGCCGCCGCGGCCGTCCGGTAACAGGACCGGGTAACCGTGCGCTGAAATCTCTTTCTGACATGCTGAAGGGTAAATCCGGCCGTTTCCGTCAGAACCTGCTGGGTAAACGTGTAGACTATTCCGGACGTTCCGTTATCGTTGTAGGACCGGAACTGAAGATCTATCAGTGTGGTCTGCCCAAAGAGATGGCGATTGAGCTGTTTAAACCGTTTGTAATGAAAGAGCTGGTTGCCAACGGCACCTCTCACAATATCAAAAATGCCAAGAAGATGGTAGAACGTCTTCAGCCGGAGGTATGGGATGTCCTTGAGGACGTCATTAAAGAGCATCCGGTTATGCTGAACCGTGCACCTACACTGCACAGACTTGGTATTCAGGCATTTGAGCCGATTCTGGTAGAGGGTCGTGCGATCAAACTGCATCCGCTTGTATGTACCGCATTCAACGCTGACTTTGACGGAGACCAGATGGCTGTCCACCTGCCCCTTTCTGTAGAAGCACAGGCAGAGTGCCGTTTCATGCTGCTTTCTCCGAACAACCTGCTGAAACCGTCTGATGGTGGTCCTGTAGCCGTTCCTTCTCAGGATATGGTTCTTGGTATCTACTATCTGACACAGGAGAGACCGGGTTCCATCGGCGAAGGCAAATACTTCAAGAACATCAATGAGGCGATCCTGGCATATGAGAACAAGATCCTGACCTTCCAGACAAGGATCAAAGTCCGTATGCAGAAGAAGATGGCTGACGGAAGCATTCAGCAGGGAACGGTTGAGTCTACCCTCGGACGTTTCATTTTCAATGAGATCCTTCCGCAGGATCTTGGCTTTGTAGACCGTTCCGTTCCGGAAAATGCCATGAAGCTTGAGGTTGACTTCCACGTAGGTAAGAAACAGCTGAAACAGATCCTTGAGAAAGTCATCAACACCCACGGAGCAACCAAGACCGCTGAGGTTCTGGATAACATCAAGGCCATGGGTTACAAATATTCCACAAGAGCAGCCATGACTGTATCTATTTCCGATATGACCGTGCCGCCTCAGAAACCGCAGATGATCAAAGAAGCACAGGATACTGTGGACCGGATCACACGTAACTTCAAACGTGGTCTGATCACCGAGGAGGAGCGTTACAAAGAGGTTGTTGAGACCTGGAAGAATACCGATGACAAGCTGACCAAGGCTCTGCTGAGCGGACTTGATAAATACAACAACATCTTCATGATGGCTGACTCCGGAGCGCGTGGTTCTGATAAGCAGATCAAACAGCTTGCAGGTATGCGAGGCCTGATGGCAGATACAACCGGTCACACCATTGAGCTTCCTATCAAGTCAAACTTCCGTGAAGGTCTTGACGTACTGGAGTACTTCATGTCTGCGCATGGAGCTCGTAAAGGTCTTTCCGATACAGCTCTTCGTACAGCCGACTCCGGTTACCTGACCAGACGAATGGTTGACGTATCCCAGGAGCTGATCGTTCGAGAGACAGACTGCTGCGAGACAAGAGACGAGATCTCCGGTATGTATGTCAAAGGCTTTATGGACGGCAAAGAGGAGATCGAAAGCCTTCAGGAGCGTATTACAGGAAGATTCTCCTGTGAGACGATCAAGAATAAAGACGGTGAAGTGCTTGTAAAAGCAAATCACATGATTACACCAAAACGTGCAGCCAGAATCATGGCTGAGGGTGTAAACGCAGAGGGCGGAGCAATTGATCAGGTTAAGATCCGTACAATTCTTACCTGTAAATGTAAAGTCGGTGTCTGCGCAAAATGTTACGGCGCCAACATGGCAACAGGTGAGCCTGTACAGGTTGGAGAGTCTGTTGGTATTATTGCTGCTCAGTCTATCGGTGAGCCGGGTACACAGCTGACCATGCGTACTTTCCATACCGGTGGTGTTGCCGGCGGCGATATCACACAGGGTCTTCCTCGTGTCGAGGAGCTTTTTGAGGCACGTAAGCCGAAGGGTCTTGCGATCATCACTGAGATTCCTGGTGTTGCAGTTATCAACGATACCAAGAAGAAACGTGAGATCATTGTTACAGATCCGGAAAGCGGAGAGTCCAAAACATATCTGATTCCTTATGGATCACGTATCAAGATCATGGATGGTCAGACACTTGAGGCTGGTGACGAGCTGACAGAGGGTAGTGTAAATCCGCATGATATCCTGAGAATCAAAGGTGTTCGTGCAGTTCAGGATTACATGCTCCGTGAGGTTCAGCGTGTATACCGTCTCCAGGGTGTTGAGATCAGTGACAAGCACATTGAGGTTCTTGTACGTCAGATGCTGAAAAAGATCCGCATTGAGGACAATGGAGATACTGAATTCCTTCCGGGCACACTTGTAGATGTTCTCGACTTTGAGGAAGTAAACGAGCAGCTTGAAAAAGAAGGAAAGACTCCGGCAGAAGGAAAGCAGGTAATGCTTGGTATTACCAAAGCTTCTCTGGCTACAGATTCCTTCCTGTCAGCAGCATCCTTCCAGGAAACAACCAAGGTTCTTACCGAGGCTGCTATCAAAGGTAAGGTTGACCATCTTGTAGGTCTGAAAGAAAACGTTATCATTGGTAAGCTGATTCCTGCAGGAACAGGTCTGAAACGCTACAGCGCGATCAAGCTTGACACAGGAATGCCGGAAGAAGAGGAAGAGGAAGTAACAGAGGACATTACAGAAAATGATGCAGATGTTACACCGGAGGAAACCTCTGAGACAGCTGAAACTGAAGAAGCAGTAGAAGAAAGCAGCGAAGATAATTTCGTTGAAACAGAAGAAGCTGATTCTGAAGAAGAATAAATAAAAAGCGCAGAATATGCGCAGATAAAATACAAAGGAAGTCCGAATGGCTCACAGGCCTGAGGGCTTCCTTTGTATATATGGCTTTAGCATGTTCAAGATCTCGGCGTATCCGGCAGATGTTTTGGATAAGGGGAAAAATCTGTTTTTTGCAGAGAGAATATATATGGAAGGAATTTATTACAGACTGTTCTAAGAAGGGATTTTAATAGGTGAATTTAGAAAGCAGTTTGTGTAAATCTTAAAAAAATATGAAAAATTATGGAATAAAATCGAAAAATACAGACAGATGGAAAGGCTCATGTTATAATGACTTATCGGCAGAAAATAAGGGTAAATTCAAACAATAATTTTGCTGACAGATAAATGACAGAGCTGAAGGTGGTTCAGATAACTGTCAGATATCAGCAATCATGAGGGGAGGGAAGAGGAATGGAAAAACAGCTTCCGATTTCGGTATGGCCGGAATGGAAGATCATCGAAAAAATCGGTGAAGGTTCTTTTGGAAAGGTTTATAAAGCGCAGAGAATCGTACAGGGGAAGACGTTTTATTCTGCTATCAAGGTTATTACCATTCCTTCCAGCCAGGGAGAACTGAGCAGTGTCCGTTCTGAGAATCCTGATGAACAGTCAGTGAAAGAATATTTTCACAGCCTTGTGGAAGACTGTATTCAGGAAGTCAGTACCATGGAGTATTTTCGTGGAAATTCTCATGTAGTATCAGTAGAAGATTACAAGGTTGTGGAATATCTGGATGATATCGGGTGGGATATTTATATTCGAATGGAGTATCTGACAGGATTTCTGGATTACTGTATGGGCAAGGAACTTACAGAGAAGGAAGTTATCCGGCTGGGAATCGATCTGTGCAAAGCTCTGGAATATTGCCAGAAACAGAATATCATCCACAGAGATATTAAACCGGAAAATATATTTGTATCAAGATTCGGGGAATTCAAGCTGGGAGACTTTGGAATCGCCAGGGAACTGGACAGAAATGTAAATGGTCTTTCCAAAAAAGGCACGTTTTCCTATATGGCGCCTGAAATGTATCGGGGTGAAGACTATGACCAGCGGGTAGATATTTATTCGCTTGGAATTGTATTGTACCGATTAAGAAATCACAATCGCCTTCCATTTATTGATCTGGAAAAACAGCTTATTACATATCGTGATAAAGAAAATGCACTGACCAGAAGAATGTCGGGAGAGGAACTTCCTGCACCGGCAGAGGCTGCTGACGGGCTGGCGAAGGTTATTTTAAAGGCCTGTGCGTACAGACGTGAAAACAGGTATCAGACTCCGGAAGAATTTCGGGAGGCGTTGGAAGCAGTCAGATATCAGGAACAAAAAACGCCAGTAAAGCATACGGAAGAACCTGAAAAAACGGAAAATGCAAAAAAAACGCAGATCAGAGAAAAGGAAAGAAAGCCTGTTTCCGAAAAAGTCCATTATGGAGAACCGGAGCCAGGAGGCACTATTGTGCTTCGGCAGGAAGGCGAAAGATCCGGAAACCGGAAGACGGAATCTGCAAAAAGAAGAACTATACAGTCTGAAACCGGAAACCAAAATCGCAGAAAGAGAGGAACTTCCGGCAGAAAAAAACAGAAAAAGCGTTTTGATCCCCTGATTGCAGCAGTGGTTGTAATGTTTATTGCTGTGTGTATTGCAGTCAGTGTTTTTGTGTGGCTGATCAGAGAGAATGCAGAGCTTCAGAGGCTGAAGCAGTCTGTAACTGAAACTATGGAGTCTGCAGAAAACAAACAGCTTCAGGATACACTGAAAAAGATTGGCTCTCAGGCAACAGAAATTACGGAAAATCTGAATCACTATAACTGGATCGGATCTGAACAGGAAGGAAAGATCAGTTATCTGAAATCAGAAGGTACAGAAGCAGAACTGATGAAAGTCCTTATTTATCCGGAGCTTTCTGAGGATGGTTATTATGAAGAATACTATTACTGGGACGGAGATCTGTTTTTTGCATATGTGTGGGCAGATCACAATGTGTTTCCGGAATTAAAAACAGGCGAGCAGAAGGCAAATCTTTATTATTATGATGAGGGAGAAATGATCCGCTGGATAGATGAAAATAATATCTGTCATGATAATGAGACAGATAATTACGAATACAGAGAGCGGGCAGAAAAATACTGGAACAAAGCAGAAGAGTACGAAGCTGAACTGAATGTGGGAGTGTCGGCAGAAAGGACAGAAGATGGCGCAGTGGCAGAAGACAGCGTATCGCATTGAATATGCTTATGTATGTCATATAGGTAAAATACGAAATAATAATGAAGACAACTTCTGGTGCTGCGGAGAGCTTCTTCCTGCACAGAATCAGGGAATGGATCATATCAGAAGTGGAAGCGTTTCTCAAAAGGAGCTTCCGCTTCTGGCGGTATTTGACGGTATGGGCGGAGAAAGCTGTGGAGAAATGGCATCATACATTGCCGCATCCTCCTGCGGAGAATATTATGAACAGTACAGAGAGGAAATTTCCGAGGATCCGGAGCAGTTTTTGAAAAATGCCTGTATACGGATGAATCAGGCTGTGTGCGACTACAGTGCGGAAAATAAAATCCGGAGTATGGGAACAACGGCGGCAGTGCTTGCATTTGCCGGGAACCAGGTGTACGGCTGTAATCTTGGTGACAGCAGAATTTATCAGGCAGAGGACAGTCAGTTTCGGAGAGTCTCCCGTGACCATGTTCTGGGAGGCTCTCTTTTTGGAAAGTCTCCTCTTACACAATATGTAGGGATTCCGGAAGAAAGCATGGCACTGGAGCCGTTTATTGTAAAAATGGAGGTACATCCGGGAATGAGATACCTTCTCTGTTCGGACGGGCTTACGGATATGCTGTCAGACGGAGAGATCGCAGATATTCTCACAAGAGAGCTTCCCGTTCAGGAGACTGTGGAGCTTCTGCTTGAACGGGCGCTGAAAAAGGGCGGGAGAGATAATGCAACGATGGTGCTTTGTGAGATCAGAGAGCCGGAAAAGACCTGGTTTCATAAAATGCTGGACAGGATGCACAAAAGAGATGAGGGTGATGAAAAATGAAAAATCGAATGCAGGATCTGGATTTTGAGCAGACGGTTGCTTTTGACCGTGTGGAGGATTTTGAGTTTACAAGAAAAGCAGTTCAGCGTTTTCGTCAGGTGGTAAGTCTGGAAGGCTTTGAGGATGAAGATGCAGATGTGATCTTTCATTATCTGTATAAAGAAATGGAACTGGTGTCTTTTGGAGACCATCTGAAACGGTATATTTATGAGAGAGCCGGGCTGGAAGAACCGTTTGCAGATGTAACTCAGGATATTTACAGAGATATCGTAATAGAATCTTTTCATGAAACCTGTACGCCAAAGTCCATGAAGCCTACATCCACAAAGCTGACTTCCCTGGTAAATAACTGGCTTACTCAGGCATCTGTAAAAAGAGAAACGGTGTTTCTTCTGGGATTCGGACTGCGAATGAGCGCAGATGATGTTTCGGATTTTCTTACCAGAGTGCTCAGGGAGCAGGATTTTGATTTCCATAATCCGGAAGAGGTTATTTACTGGTACTGCTACTTTAAACAATATGGATATCACAAGGCGGAGGAACTGAAAAACAGATACAGTGAGCTGGAGCCGGATGAGAATTACACAGAGGCTTCCAAAGTATTTTCGGGAGGACTGTGTCTTGACAGCGAGGAAAAGCTGTTTCAGTATCTGGCGTATGTAAAAGCCGGAACAGATGACCCCATGTCAGAAAAAAGTCAGGCGTTCCAGGAATTCTGCCGTCTTCTGAACAGAGCAAAGGAAATTATTGCTTCTATGTATCAGGGGGACGAGGAGGAAAAAGAGCGGGGCAAGGTGTGGAAGGTTTCTGATATTTCGGATTCCGATGTGGAAAAAGTAATCTGCAGCGGGATACCTGTTAATAAAATGGGTAATCTGAAAAAAATGTCAGCTTCTATTCTGGCAAAGCATTTCAGTCAGAAAAGGTTCAGCAGACAGCGGATCAACAGCATTATGAATCATAAGTTTCCGGTGGAACGCTTTGATCTGATCACCCTTGAGTTTTTTATCGTATCCCAGGAAATGCAGGATGATGATCCTTACAGCAGATACCGTCATTTTCTGGAAGAGATCCAGGCAATTCTCCATAAATGCGGAATGAGTGAGATTTATATTGTAAATCCATATGAATGTTTCCTTTTAATGTGTCTGCTGACCGACTGTCCTCTGGCAGTGTTCGCGGATATCTGGGAGATGTCCTATGAGGAAATGTGAGAAAAGAGAAAAAGTCGGCGATTACATTAAAAATAATGCAGAAAATACCTTGACAGCCGTATTTTTACGGGATATAATGAGCAGGCGTGCAACAGGAATGCATTTCTTTTTGTGCGTATAAATACGAAATAGCAACCGCACAACCCCATGGGAATCCATGGAGAAAATAATCGGGAGGTGAAATGGAATGCCAACATTCAACCAGTTAGTAAGAAAAGGACGTCAGACCACTGTAAAGAAATCTACAGCACCGGCTCTGCAGAAGACATTCAACTCTTTAAGAAAGAAATCAGTAGAGCAGTCTGCACCGCAGAAACGTGGTGTTTGTACAGCAGTTAAAACTGCAACCCCTAAAAAACCTAACTCCGCTCTTAGAAAGATCGCCAGAGTTCGTCTTTCCAACGGAATCGAGGTAACAAGCTACATTCCGGGAGAGGGACACAACCTTCAGGAGCATAGCGTTGTTCTTATTCGTGGTGGTAGGGTTAAAGACTTACCTGGTACAAGATACCACATCATCAGAGGTACTCTTGATACAGCAGGTGTAGCCAACAGAAAACAGGCCCGCTCCAAATACGGCGCTAAGAGACCGAAGAAAAAATAAAGCAGATTTTGTAGCGTAGTGAAGAAATTTGCGATATTTCTCGAACATGAAGTGTTTGAGAAAGTTCCCGCCTTTTAAGAGGGAGGGAAAACTTTAAAGATATCAGTCTCGGTCGCAGGGCGATTGAGAAAGTTCCCGTCTGAAATGAGAGGATTCCACTGTCGGATCATCAGACAGGCAGTAAATTTCCATCATAAATAAAGGACAGGAACATCATATTTATCATTTGTAAGATCACGAACGGCTATAAATTTTGTACGGTATTCCATATACCCTGTCGGTTGCGGGTTAATATAGGACTTTACCAGTGCGAACACCTTAGTTTTTGAAGTGAGTACCGATGATATAATCATATTGATTAAGGAGGGAAGTAACGTGCCACGTAAAGGACATACTCAGAAAAGAGACGT
>OLQE01000625.1_pt1 | contig 25317 bp, 26 predicted proteins | sample 1643161 | NCBI WGS metagenome assembly OLQE01 (sample SAMEA3136650, study PRJEB25190) | human gut metagenome | reverse complement strand
GGCGCTAAAGCCATTCGGAAAGGCACATACGGCAGAGGAGAAAAGAGAAAATCTGTTAGAAGGTGCTTTGATGACCTTTGACAATTACTCTATTGGCAAACGTATGAAAAATGGAACACCACCACTGCTTGCTTTTACGTTGACTCCGGAAGTACAACCATTTATTAGAAGTCTCCATGACGAACAGAATTTGTTGCACTACACAACACATCTCATAAATGTTGATGAAGTTGTCAAAATTACTGAAATGGCATATACTTTGGAATCTGTTGTGTGGGAAAACCTGTTAAAACGTAGCAATATAACTGATGAAGATACAATTCATGAATGGGCTTTTCCGCTGGAAAACTATCGCAGACATATAGTAATTGGTTTCCCGGTGGAATAAAGAAATATGGAGCGGAGAATTATTTATGATGGATAAAGATACTACAGATATTGTGGCTAGAGTTATTAAAGCCGGTGCCCTGCGTTGTAATTTGTGGGCATTGGGTGAAGTGCTTAGCTCGTATCAGGAAAAATGCAAGGTTCAAGAAGATGATGACATTGTTACAAAGGTCTTTAAATACTTTATAGTGTACGGTCGGATTGCAGATATCTGCGGTTTGGTAGGGTTGAACCAGGATAAGATTTCTGATATTTTGTTCTTTAAATTTTGTTTCCAGTGAGGATTTGATCGACGCAAGGTTTATTTCTGGTGCAGGCGGCGGTGGTTTCCTGATGGTACTGCTGAAAAAGGGCGTCACCAAGGAGCAGCTGCGGGAACGTCTGCTGGAAATCTTCCAGGACAGCGGCGTGGATGTTTGGGAATCGAGATTTGTATAAATAAGTTGAACGCCGCACTTTTCTCCCGGCATGGCGGCACATTGTCGTATGATAAAATTAATTTGATAGTAAAAGTGAGGAAAAATTATGAACACAACATTACTTATCATGGCTGCCGGAATCGGAAGCCGATTTGGAACAGGAATTAAACAGTTGGAGCCGGTTGATGATGCTAACCATATCATCATGGACTACTCAATCCATGATGCAATTGAGGCTGGATTCAACCATGTAGTATTTATCATCCGTAAGGATATCGAGAAAGAGTTCAAAGAGGTCATCGGTGACCGCATTGCTTCCATTTGCACTTCTCATGATGTCACTGTGGACTACGCTTTCCAGGATATCAACGACATCCCGGGAGCTCTGCCGGAAGGACGCACAAAGCCGTGGGGAACTGGACAGGCCGTGCTTGCGGCGAAGGACGTAATTAAAACTCCGTTCATCGTCATCAATGCAGATGATTATTATGGCAAAGAAGGTTTCAAAGCCGTCCATGACTATTTGGTGAACGGCGGTAAGTCCTGTATGGCAGGTTTTGTGCTGAAGAACACACTGTCCGATAATGGTGGTGTGACCCGCGGCATCTGCAAGATGGATGCGGAAAATAACCTGACTGAGGTCGTAGAGACCAAGAACATCGTAAAGACAGCAGATGGGGCAGAAGCAGACGGTGTGAGCATTGATGTGAATTCTCTGGTTTCTATGAATATGTGGGGATTAACTCCTGATTTTCTGGATGTTCTGGAGGAAGGCTTCAAAGAGTTTTTCGAGAAGGAAGTCCCGGACAATCCTCTGAAAGCGGAATACTTGATTCCCATCTTCATCGGTGAATTGCTGGAGCAGGGTAAAATGTCCGTGAAGGTTCTGAAAACCAACGATACCTGGTACGGCATGACCTATCACGAGGATGTCGCAGCAGTAAAGGACAGCTTCAAGAAGATGCTGGCGGATGGCATGTACAAGGCTGACCTGTTCAGTGATCTGTAAACGACGATGAAAGAAACGATCGATTTACTCGGAAAGATCCTCACAAACATTTTAACTGCTCTTTATGAGCCATTTGGATTCTCGCTCTTGCTTTCTTTTCTTGCTATGTTTTTCTATCTGTATGCGTATGAGCCAATACATGCTGGCAAAGGCTGGAAGAGTGCCATAGTGACCTGGTATCAGAAATTCAAGGAGAGTGTGTTCTTTCGGAAACTATTCTTTCTGGCCTTTGTGACTTCACTTATTCTGTTCCGGACCCTGTTAAACCGTCAGCTGTGGATGAATCCTTTATCCGATGTCATGGGCGGCTGGGGCATCTGGGAGACAGTGAACGGCGAACAGAAGCTGACAACGGAGTGTATTGAGAATGTGATTATGATGGTGCCGTTTTCAGCAGTAGTGATGTGGACATTCGAAGAAAAGATAGGAAACGACTGGAAGAAGATCCTGTGGCAAAGCGTGAAGATAGCGTTCATCTTCTCGATAAGCATTGAGATGCTGCAGTTGTTGCTGCGGCTTGGCACATTCCAAGTCTCCGACATCGTGTACAACACGTTCGGTGGTATGCTGGGTGGATTGATGTATTGTGCAGTGATGAAGGCAAGAAAGCGTCTGTAAAACTGGATGAAATTGTGATATACTGGGAGTAGTACTGTTTGTACGGGGGCAAAAGATATTGTACTTTTTGACAAAACAATGGCGACTCTAGTTGGAACGATTCGGGATTTCATAATTTGAAATATGAACGACAGCCAGGTAGTTATATTGCCCTCACCCCAACAATCTACTACATTTAAACAACTATAAAAGGAAAGAGGTTATCGCCTATGCCCAGAACGAAAGGCAGCAAAAATCGTCCCAAAACCAATACCACCAAAGACTACGCATCCCAGATTGCAGAGAGGCAGGAATTGCATCCATCACCGCAAACATCGACACTTTGAAGGCTGATCTGAAAGAAAAGAAGATTGCCCTGAAGAAGGCTGAAAAAGAAGTGGTAACGCTGGAAGCGAAGAAGGCAAAGGCAGATGCTAAGGCTGCAGAAGAAGCAAAGAAGGCTGAAGCCGAGAGTGTGGTTAAGAGATTATTAGCCAGCGGTATGAGCGCAGACGAGATTCTGGAAAAACTGAAATAAACACCAAGAAAAAAAGAAATGCCGTGTGGACAAACTGAGGATAATCAAACTTCTTGAGGGTTTGCCAATCTCTTTGAGGGTTTGTCGTGAGGGTTTGGTATAAAAAATAGCATAGTTTATGAGGGTTCTTCATGAGGGTCTGTTAAGAGGGGCTTTCGTGAGGGGCACTTATGAGGGTCTGGCAGTTAAGCCAGACCCTTTATTAAAATAAGTTACATTTCATCCGGGTAGTGGATATGATGGCTGTCCAGAATTGTTTGCAGTGTCTGGATATATTGGTTTTTTCGTTGGATTTCTATCCAGTTTCCTTGGCAGAGAGAGTCTGCTTCTTCGAGTTCCTGAAGTGTCAGAATGTAATCTGTCCATTTGGGACATTTGTGGTTTTTGCTAAATGCACAGTAGTTTTCCATTGTGGTTCCTCCTAAAAATCATCATCTTCGTAATAAGTTACAGGGTTATAATCAGAGACTCCGTTTAATACAGGAGCGCTTCTGGTTGCGAAAAGAAATCTGTTGCGGAAATGTTCAAAGTTGCGAAAGCCTCTTCCAAGGCGCTTTAAATCTTTTACTTTGCGGTTGATAGATTCAATCGGACCGTTAGATAAACGTGCATCATAAATTTCGCCGTGCCCGATTTTTTCAACCATTATGAAGGAATTAATAATCGGATCCTCAAATTTCTCCAGTAAGGAGGCAAAGTCACGAAACATTTCAAATTTGGAACTTTTGTATGTCTGGATTAACTCTTTCAGCTCGCTCCGGGCAAGGAGAGGATTTCCACCGTTTCTGGAATTGAACTGTACATACATTTCTTTTAAGTCACGAAAGTTCTTTAAATGGGGGTCAATTCGAAAGAGAGCGTCTTCATAGTCATAGGTGTTCATTAATGCATGAAAATGCGAATCCATACGAGGATCATTATGGTAACGAATGTTGGACTGATTGCTCAGAATTAACCACCTGTATTTTTGCAGAAGATAGACTTCATCTGATGGTGGAAGAGAAACAGGCCGCTGCTGTTCATAGGAAAGCTTGTCCTGGTATTCACGATCACGTTGCCTATACTTTTTAAGGAGCTGCCTTATGTAGTTGTCAATGGAACGTGTAATCCATTGAATCACGTGAAAAGAATCAACGACAGGGACAGCATAAGGAAAATACTTTTCAACGTAAGCAATGTATGGATTGTACATATCGGAAATAAGATACTTTACCTGATTACGTTCTTCTGTGGGAATAGAGACAAAATACGGTTCTGTTACGGAGGTTCTACGACTGCGAAGCAAGTCGATAGGGTTTCCTGTGTGGAAATCCTGAATGACTAATGCGTATTTACAATCATCATCCATATCCAGATGAACTTCATCAATGGAAATGGCGTCAGTAAGCGGAAGTCGATCAAGTTTAACATAGCGGTCAAAGACCTCATGCACATAAGAATCAGACATATGAAATCTCTTGGCGATAGATGCGGATGTTTCCAAGAGATTTCGATAAGCATTGACAATGAGCATATCTGTTGCATTGGTGGTTCTTCTCCGTTTATTGACGAAACGGAAGGATTCGTTAGCTTCATACAGGCAATCTGGATTAGAGCAACGCCAACGCCGTTGCTTAAGGATGAGAACCAGAGAATAACCATCCTGAAGAATCGGGTGGTTGATGGTTCTGTTTTTGACACCGCGGGAGTGCATTCGATAGCCACAGGTTGGGCAATAATGAGCAACCGGTGGAGTCTCAAGAAAAATGGTTTTGGTTTGACCTTCAATAAGAATTTCTGAAAGAATCATGTCAGAATCTTCAAGGTCAAGTAAATCTGTGATACTATTCATGTGTCCTCCTTTAAAAAAGATATTTCCGCAAAAATAATCTTATAAAAGGATGGACAAAAAGAAAACAGGGTGGATTAGTTCACGTTGAAACTAATTTAACCCTGTTTTTGTTATTGTTGTATAGCCAGACCCTCACGAGAAATCCTCAAACCAGACCCTCATGAAAGACCCTCACGAAGAACCCTCACGACGTACCCTCATGAAGGTAGACCCTCAAAAACTTTGAATACCCGAAACTCATCCCTCGGGATCTTGAGCACACACGGTATTTTTAAAAAAACAATATATAGTTTATAACGAAAATAAAAAGTGGAACAAAAGTAAACGCGGGAATCGGTTGGAGGAATGACCACAATGCTGACATAGACAAAAAAATAAAACTATGGTACTGTTTTTTTAGAGTTTACAGTGAGAATGGAATAACGAGTATTACGGGAAAATATGAAAGAAGGCGGACGAAGGCAGTTATGGAAATCTTGGAAAGATTACTGGAAACATATTACAGACATGGCATGATGTTCTTAAATCTTGCACTTATTATTTTGACAGTAGGTTTGGCGTATGGAATAAAATCAGTTGAGGATGAAGAGGAAAAAGCTGGGCGGCAGATTTTAAAAGGAATTTTTTATTCGATTACGGCAATCTGTGTGGGCTATATTTTGTATGTGTCAGGGATGTTGCCGGAGATCGAATATCCATATTTTAATGGAATGATTTTTCTTTTGGCAGAGGGACTGGTTATCTGCTATGGCACTTTGAACAGCATATTTTATCGCAAAAGTTGGGAGCCATTGGTACAGGCCAGTAGAAATACTGGTTTTGTGGTAGTGTTTGAGTTGTTTTTACTTGCTGCTACCGGGAAGCTGGAACTTGTAGAAGGTGTTGTGGGCATGTTTGCTTTGAGTTTATCTGGTGTGATTCCATTGGCAGTTGAAAATGGTGAAGAGGAAGAAGAAATCTCAGTAGAAACGGACTATCCGAATCCAGATCTTTTTGCGGCAAGAAGGAGACAATTAAAGCAATTCTGTCGAGTATTGGAGCAGCAGGCAAAAGAGCCTTATGCGATTATGATCGATGGTCCCTGGGGTTCAGGAAAAACCAGTTTTGTGAAAGCTTTGGAAAAAGAATTGTATCAGGATGAGTTTATCTGGATTTATGCAGGAAGTGAGAAAACGGTTTCTGAAATCCTGGAGGATCTTTCGGATGAGATTCTGAAGGCGTTGCGGAAAAATCATGTTTTCGTGGAAAAAGGCGGAGTCATTGAAAAGTATTTTATGGCTTTTTCTGGGATAATGAATGATTTTGGAATTGATTTTCTAAGTCAGATAGTAAAACTTCCGGGGACAGAGGAGGAAGATAGAGAATACTTAAATGGCAAACTGAAAAAACTGAATAAAATGATTTATATTGTCGTTGATGATTTGGATCGGTGTGGCCGCGAGTATCAGGAGAAAATGTTTAAAGTAATTCGGGAAAGCACGGAACTGGTAAATTGTAAAACATTGTTTTTGGTAGATCGGAGAAAATTTCTGGCTGGTGATGATTTCCAGATCGAAAAATATATCAGTTATAAGCTGGAATTGTGTGGGGCAGATTACCAGGAAGTGGTGGAGCATGTAATAGAGCCGATAATTTCGGATTCTTTTGTATCAGAGATGAGTCCAATACTTAAAAGGCAAAGACAGGCGCAGGATATCAGGGAAGAAGTCTATCACCTGCCGGAACGTAATTGTGCTCTTCTAGAGGCGGAAATAGAAGAAACAGAGGATGCAATAAGATCAAATAAAGATACAGAGAAAGACCTTATAAAGAAGGAAGAAAAAATTAAAGATCTGAAAGCAGCGGTAAATGAAATCACAGAGAATATACAAAATCCAAGGAAGACGAAAAACTTTCTAAAGGATATCAGGCGGATGACAGAAAATCTGAACAGTGGCCTGGAAAGAGCCAGTGAGGAGTTTCAGACAGCGGACTGGTTTGGAATAATGTTGGATGTTCTTCTGGTAAAGCATTTCTTGCCGCAGCTTTATGCAGAAATAAAGGAATGCCGGAATTTTGAAGAATTTGGTGATACTTATAAAGGTTATAGTGCGGATATACTTTTAAAACTGACATATGGTTTTGTTTTTCCGGATGAAAAGAGAATGGCAATTCTGGATGAAGTGATCTACAGAATCGATAGCATAGATTTTGATGAGATACGGACAGAGCGAGAAGAGCTTTTACAGGAATTGTATGGGACAAGGCCAGATAGAACTCATATGGATAAATATCTTAAAAACGCCTGGAATATAGAGGATATGGAAAAAATATGGGATCTGTACGAGAAAGAACCCTATGAGGATGTATCAGAAAGAACCTGGTTCCTTGGGGAATATCTGGATATTTTTTCGAGAAAATCCAGAGGGATGCTACTGGCATCAGCGGATTTTAGAGAGCTGTCGGAAAAAATATCGTTAGCTTTAGTAGGACAAAAGCTTTCTGAGAAAGAACGAAATATCTGTGAGTATCATGGGAGACGAATTGCAAGAATGACTCTCTGGGAAAAATCACAGGAATTGAAGAATGTATTATATGCGGTTTTGGGATTGAAAAAAGTAGAGGCAGAATGGGTTCCTATGCCTGTAGATTTGGAGGATGTGGAATCTATGTTTAAGCGTCTGGATGGAGGATATAAAGCGATAGGGGGAGAGGCGGCACCGGAAAGAATAGCGGCTTATTATGAGCAGCTTTTTGCTAAATTGCAGGGACAGAAAATAGGAGTGATACTTTCCGAAGAGCAGGAAGAACTGAAAAATGCTTTTTTTATATGCAGTTTGTGGTATCATATGAGTGAAAATTTAAAAAAGAATACGATTGAAAGCGGAGCAGCATTCAAACGCTACTTTATGCAGGAGCGTGGAAGTTTTGTAAAAAAAGAAGCTTTTTTGAATGTGGACGAGCTAAAGATAGCATTGAAAGTCTTATATGATTTTTATGAGCAGAAAAACGAGAATTATCAATCAAATGATACCTATTTATTGATGGAACTTTCCAAAGGAATTGTATGGCAGTTTGAGGAAGATATTTCCTGGTTTGCTGGAAAAGAGCAGGAAATTATGGAGCTTTTACAGCAACTGTTGAGAAAAGTTCAGGCTTTGGATAAATTGGAGACCGTGTATGCAAAGGGTGTAATGCAGGTGACGGAGCTTATGGTTTGTCTGGCAAAAAAATACAGTGAAAATTGAGAGTTTCACAAAAGCCTTTGGCATCAAAGACAATCCCGGAGCGAAACTTCCTTATACGAAGCTGAATCCCTATCTTTACTGGTGTGGGGACAAACAGTGGTACAATACCTTGGTGGATGTCCGGGAGACTCCCCATGAATGTTCCGGGGAACACCTGATTTCATATGTTCCGCATTATAATTATGTGCTGGCAATTGATTACAACTCTGAATGTACTTTTGGCAAGGGTTCTTATAGCGAAAATAAAAGCAGAACAAAAGGAAAGCGATTGGCTTTTGGGATGAGGAAGCTGCGTATGAGTGATGTGGAAATCAGTCAAAAAAGCAGATTACTCACTTGACTTTTCTTCGTTTTTTTCTCACAATGAGAATGAAACGAGCAGAATACCGAAAAGTCTGATGCTGCTTTGAATAAGCTGACAGCATTTTCAAAAAACAAAAGGAACAATGGAGCTAAATGAATAATTATGGAAGAGAAAAGAGCGTATAAGCCCCGCAGACCCGGCGGCGGTCGTAAGAAGCGGAAGCCGGAGTATGACGCGGGGAAGAATCTGAAAGAGCAGATGGAAAGTGCAGTTACACTTTATGATTCGAAGATGTCTTTGCAGGCCATCGCCGATGAACTGGGTTTGAACCCGATCAAGGTTCGGAAGCTGCTCATCACAGCCGGGGTTTATGAATCGGAAGTGGCAGGGAAGGTACGGGATACTTTTGAAGAATACAGAGAAACACAGGATTATAAAACGGCACTCATCTTAACTGCAGATCACCTGAAGCTGTCGAAGTCCTCTGTTACTTCCTATCTGCCGTATGAAAAGGGCGTGTATTTCCCGGGCACAGCGCCGGTGAAAAAGATCAGTGTCGGGGCAGAGCGTCAGAGAAGATACCGGGCGGTAAAGAAGCTGAAGAAAGAGCCGACGGAGGAGCATCTGTGGGAGGTGGTCTTTCTGTATTCCGGTGTGCGTTTCAAAACATACTCTGGCTTGACCTTTACCTATGAAATACGAAAAGGCAGAAGTGGTCAATACACAAAAGAACTGTGGATCGACCGCCGGGAGAACAGCAAGAGTCTGGCATGGAGCTCGGTGCTGCTGGCACTTGGTAATATAAAAGAGGTCGGAGCGGTGGTTAACGGACCGAAAGCTTTGGGTGACATCCGGGGAGTAACCTACATTTATGGGATGTTCTATCGGTTTGGACTGATCGATGTGCCGGCCGTTGTGAAAGATAAGATGTAAGAAAGTAGCGATTTACGCAGTAAATCAGCGGATTTCGAATGTGATATACTGGGATTCAGGAAAAAATAAATCATTTGATAGGAGGCTTTATTATGAAGATATCAACAGAAATCGGTTCAGCGGCTCATTTGATCGGTGAGGAAAGAGCCATAGAATCTCTTGCGAAGGCAGGCTTTGACGCCTGGGATTTTTCCATGTTTGACATGTGCCGGTACGATTGGAGCAGAAAGGTGTTTCTGCCGTCTGATCATCCGCTGGCATCGACGGATTATTTGAAGTTTGCCAGAAAACTGAAGCAGATCGGTCTGGATAACGGGATCGTCTGCAATCAGTCTCACGCACCTTTCCCTTCCAGTGTGGCCATACGGCCGTTTTTGAAGCGGGCGATCGAATGTACGGCAGAAGCGGGCGGTAAGATCTGCATCATTCATCCGGAAAATGACAGATCGGCTGAGGAGAATGCGGAAATGTATCTGGAACTGCTTCCGTTTGCGAAGGAATGTGGGGTAAAGATCGCAACGGAAAACATGTGGAACTGGGACAATGAAAAGGGAGAAGCCTGTTTTGCAGCCTGTGCCACGTCAGAGAGTTTTCTGGAGCATCTGCATGCGGTGGATGATCCTTCGTTTGTAGCCTGTCTGGATCTTGGTCATGCCGAGATGAAGGGCGCCGGTTCCGGGGCTGCCGCCATGATCCGTGCACTGGGAGCGAAGCTGGAAGCACTGCATATTCATGACAATGACAGGATCCATGATTCCCATCAGCTTCCGTTTTCCATGAAGATCGATTTCGGGGAAATCGTATCCGCATTAAAGGAGATTGGTTACGGGGGATATTTTACTCTGGAGGCGGATGCCTATCTGAAAAAGTATGCAAAGGATGATGTCTATAAGGGTGTGAAAAAAATGGCGGAAAGTGCAAAAAGGCTTGCTGCCATGTTCGAAAAGGAATCCTTATGAGATAGGACTTGTTTCCTTTCTCAAAACGGGTTAAAATGAAAACAAAAACATCGTAAACAGAAAAAAAGACTGTTTCGATGGAAAATCAGGGAGGGTATTTTGAAAAAGGAACTAAATGTAAGGGATCTTATGAGGGAGGCATTGATCCTGACTGTTGCAATGACCATCATAGCAACAAGTGTCTATTTTTTTCTGGTGCCGAGTCATGCATCGATAAGCAGTATTTCAGGTCTGGGGATTGTGCTTTCCAACTTTGTCCCGCTGCCGTTGTCGACGATCACCATGATCTTGAACGTCGTTCTTCTGGTTATCGGTTTTTTCACCTGCGGAAAAGAGTTTGGAGTGAAGACGGTTTATACCAGCATCTTGCTGCCGGTGCTTCTGGGGTTGTTTGAGAAGTTGTTTCCGGGAAGCGAGTCTTTGACAGGCAGTCAGGAGCTGGATGTGATCTGTTATATCCTGGTTGTGAGTGTAGGCTTAAGCATTCTTTTCAACCGGAATGCATCTTCCGGCGGTCTGGATATCGTGGCGAAGATCATGAACAAATATCTTCATATGGATCTTGGAAAGGCCATGTCTCTTTCCGGTATGTGTGTGGCTCTTTCCGCGGCTCTTGTTTATGACAAGAAAACGGTGGTCCTGAGTATTCTGGGGACTTATTTTAACGGAATCGTTCTGGATCATTTCATTTTCGATCACAACATCAAGCGCCGGGTCTGCATCATCACGAAGAAGGAAGAGGAGCTTCGGAACTTCATTATCAACGATCTGCACAGCGGAGCGACGGTTTATGAAGCCATCGGAGCCTATAACATGGAAAAGCACCGTGAGATCATTACGATCGTGGATAAGAGTGAGTATCAGAGGCTGATGAATTATATGAACAACGAGGATCCGAAAGCTTTTGTTACCGTGTATCATGTATCGGATATGAGATATCAGCCAAAGAGGTAAATACAGGATTTCCCCATTGTGCTAGTAGGGTTTACAATCGACAGTAAAGATAAGACGGAGGGAGAAACAAATGTCAACATCTATGGTAAAAGGCAATCCGCTGAAGCTGATGCTTCAGTTTGCACTGCCGCTTCTCATTGGAAATCTGCTGCAGCAGACCTATAACATCATTGATGCGGCTATTGTAGGGCAGATCCTTGGAGCAAAGGCACTGGCCAGTGTGGGAGCCAGCAGCAGTGTGCAGTTTCTGGTGCTTGGTTTCTGTATGGGGAGCTGTACGGGCTTTGGAGTACCGGTGGCCAAGTATTTCGGAGCAGATGATCTGGAAAAAATGAGGAATTATATCTTCAACGGTGCGGTACTGGTAGCGGCCATTGCGGTGGTTGTAACAGGAACCTGTTCCATCCTCTGCCCGCAGATCCTGCATCTTTTGTCTGTTCCGGAGGATATCTTTGAGGGAGCATATGCTTACCTTATCGTGATCTTTCTTGGCATTCCTTTTACTTTGATGTATAACTATCTGTCCAGTGTGCTTCGTTCTGTGGGAGATAGCCGGACGCCGTTTATTTTCCTGGCGTTTTCCGCCTGCCTGAATATTTTTCTGGATCTTTTCTGTATCGTAGTGCTGAAATGGGGCTGTGCGGGAGCGGCCATTGCGACGATCCTTTCCCAGGCGATCAGTGCTTTGCTCTGTCTTTTCTTTATCATGAAGAAGATGGAACTTCTCTGGCTGAAAAAGCCAAACCGGGTGATAAATGGAAGCGCGATGAAAGAGCTTCTCCTCATGGGAATTCCCACAGGGCTGCAGTTTTCTATCACAGCCATCGGAAGTATGGTCATGCAATCGGCCAATAACGGGCTTGGAAGTGTCTGTGTTTCCGGGTTTACCGCGGGAATGAGGATCAAGCAGTTTGCCATGTGTCCGTTTGATGCGTTTGGAACGGCAGCTTCTGTGTTCTGCAGCCAGAATCTGGGGGCAGGACAGCCGGAGCGTATCCGGCAGGGACTCCGTCAGAGTGTTGCCGTGGCAGTGGGCTACGGAGTATTGGCCGGGCTGGTGCTGATCTTTGGAGGCAGAACGCTTTCTATGATCTTTGTCAGCAAGGATTCGGTGGAGGTATTGGATGCCTCGGCAAAATATCTCCGCTGTATGGGATATTTTTACTGGTCTCTGGGGATTCTGAATGTCTGCCGGATGGTAACACAGGGACTGGGTTACTCAGGAAGAGCTGTTTTTTCTGGCGTGACGGAGATGTTGGCCAGGACCATTGTCAGTCTTGGATTTGTTGGCACTTTTGGTTTTACAGCGATCTGTTTTGCCGATCAGACCGCCTGGGTGACGGCGTGTCTTTACATTGCGCCGACCTGCCTTTACTGCATCAGGAAATCCACCGAGAAACTTAAATAATGATTATCACACGAACCGAAAAGAGAAATGGTTCCGGAAATCAGAGAAAGCAGCTGATTTTCGGAGCCATTTTTTCTTTTGGAACAAATGCGAAAAAGCAGCTTGACAAATATTTTGACTATGATATAATTTGAAAGTCAAAATATTTAGAATTAAAAATAATCAGGAAGAAAACAATGACAGGAAGAATATGTGGAACAGGATCCTATATCCCGGAGAAGGTCATGGATAACGATGCACTTTCCAGGATCGTGGATACCAGCGATGAGTGGATCCGGAGCCGCACGGGAATCCGGAAACGGCATCTTGCCGGAGAAAAGGAAAGTGTGGCTTTTATGGCAGGAGAAGCAGCAGAAAGAGCGCTTCAGAATGCGGGGCTGGATGGAAGCAGCGTGGAAATGGTTCTGGCAGCCACCATGTCCGCCGAGCAGGCGATGCCTGGGATCGCAGCACAGGTCCAGCAAAGGATCGGAGCCGGAGGAGCAGCCAGCTTTGACATCAACAGCGCCTGCACCGGTTTTCTGGCAGCGTTGAATACGGCTCAGGCCTACATAGCGGCAGGGATCTGCAGGCGGATCCTGGTAGTTGGAGCGGAAAAGCTCTCCGATCTTGTAGACTGGAAGGACCGCAACAGCTGTATTCTTTTCGGAGACGGAGCCGGAGCTGTGGTTCTGGAGGCAGAACCGGAAAACACTTACATTCAGGTGAGCCACAGCGAAGGAGAAAAAGGACAGGCTCTTGTTTCACCGAAAAACGGCTTCATTCAGATGGATGGCCGGGCAGTTTTCGAATTTGCCGTTTCCAGAGTCCCGGAGGTGATCCGGGAAGTCCTCGAAAAAGGCGGGGTGGAAAAGGAAGAAGTTGACCTTTTCCTGCTTCATCAGGCGAACCGGAGGATCATCACGGCAGCAGCCAGAAGACTGGGCATCGGGGAAGAAAAATTCCCCATGAACATGGAGGAATATGGAAATACATCCGCAGCCAGCATTCCGATCCTTCTGGATGAACAGAACCGGAGCGGAAAGCTGAAGAGAGGAAAGCTTCTGGTGCTTTCCGGTTTTGGCGGCGGACTGACCTACGGAGCTTCTCTGCTCCGGTGGTGAAAAAATATCTTTAATCAATGAAGGAGAATTAAGAACATGTTAGAAAAAATCAAAGAAATCATTGCAGAATCCCTTGGAACAGATATCAGCACACTGACAGAGGAGACCAGCTTTAAAGAAGATCTGGGAGCAGATTCCCTCGATCTTTTTGAGATGGTAATGGCTCTGGAGGAGGCTTTTAATGTAGAGATCCCTTCTGAGGATCTGGAGAGCATCAAGACCATTAAAGACGTGAAAGAGTACATCGAAAAGCTGCAGTAAGAGGAGACGAGAGACATGAAAACAGAAATCACAGCGCTTCTTGGAACGGAATATCCCATTATCCAGGGTGGAATGGCCTGGGTGGCAGAACATCATCTGGCTGCGGCGGTATCTGAGGCAGGCGGCCTTGGTATCATCGGAGCGGCCAATGCTCCGGCTGACTGGGTCCGGGAACAGATCCATAAAGTCCGGGAACTGACGAAAAAGCCTTTCGGCGTGAATGTCATGCTGATGAGTCCTTATGCCGAAGAGGTTGCAAAGGTCATTGCAGAAGAAAAGGTTCCGGTGGTAACGACAGGAGCCGGAAATCCGGAAAAATATATGGAACTCTGGAAAAGCGCAGGAACCAAGGTGATTCCGGTAGTGGCGTCTACCGCTCTTGCGAAGCGGATGGAGCGCTGCGGAGCCGATGCCGTCATTGCGGAAGGCTGTGAATCTGGCGGACATGTCGGTGAGACAACTACGATGGCGCTGGTTCCGCAGGTTGTGGATGCGGTAGAGAAGATCCCGGTCATTGCAGCAGGCGGGATCGGAGACGGCAGAGGAATCGCAGCTGCCTTTATGCTGGGAGCAAAGGGAGTTCAGATGGGAACTGCTTTTGTGGCTGCGAAGGAGTCTCAGGTGCATGAAAACTACAAGCAGTGTATCATCAAGGCAAAAGACATCGATACCCGGGTAACGGGAAGGACAACCGGTCATCCGGTACGGGCGCTCCGCAATCAGATGACCAAGGAATACCTGAAAAAAGAAGCAGAAGGCGCTTCCTTTGAAGAACTGGAGCTTTTGACACTGGGAAGCCTCCGAAGAGCCGTTCAGGAAGGCGATACCAGAAACGGAAGTATGATGGCAGGTCAGATCGCAGGCCTTGTGAAGGAAGAACTTTCCTGTAAAGAGCTGATCGATAAACTGGTGAAAGAAACCGATGCATTGATGAAAGGAACCGGGATCTATGAGTAAGATTGCATTTCTTTTTCCGGGACAGGGCGCTCAGAAAGCCGGCATGGGAAAAGATTTCTATGAAGCTTTTGCAACGGCAAGAGAAGTGATCGACAAGGCAGGAGAATGGTTGGATCTGGATCTTAAAAAACTCTGTTTTGAAGAAGATGAACGTCTGAATCAGACGGAATATACACAGGCTGCGCTGCTCACGGTATGTCTTGCCATGGAAAAAACACTGGAAACGTATGGCATCCTTCCGGATGTGACAGCAGGCTTAAGCCTGGGCGAATACTGCGCACTGGAAACAGCCGGAGCCCTTTCACTGAAGGATGCAGTCCTTACCGTCCGGAAACGGGGAATTCTCATGGAAGAAGCTGTCCCTGCGGGAGTGGGAGCCATGGCTGCCGTTCTCGGAATGGATGCGGCAGCAATTCAGGCTGTGATCGGTGAGAAAGAGGGCGTCTGGATCGCCAATGACAACTGTCCGGGACAGCTGGTCATCACAGGAGAAAAAAAGGCGGTGGAGGAAGCCGGTGTTCTTTTGAAAGAAGCCGGTGCAAAGCGGGTACTGCCCCTGAAGGTCAGCGGACCGTTTCATTCCCCGCTTCTTGAAGAAGCAGGCGAAAAACTGGCAGAGGTTCTGGCACCCTGCGAGCTTTCCGAACTGAAGATTCCTTACATTTCCAATACACTGGCAGAGCCGGTGACGGATAAAACAAAGATCAAGGAGCTTCTCGCCCGACAGATCTCTTCTCCGGTACGCTGGAGAGAAAGCATGGAAGAGCTGATCCGGGAAGGCGTGGATACGTTCATCGAGATCGGACCGGGAAAAACAATCAGCGGATTTTTGAAAAAGATCGACCGGAATGCAGTGGTTTATTCCATTCAGACCGTAGAAGATCTGGAAAAGACCGTGGAACTTTTAAAAGCTTAAAAGAGAAAAACGGTTTTCAGAGGAGTGTAAATATGACAGAGAAAAGAGTTGCCCTGGTAACAGGAGCTTCCAGAGGAATCGGAAGAGCCATTGCATTGCGACTGGCGGAGGATGGCTGTTTTGTCATCATCAATTACCGGGGAGCAAAAGAAAAAGCAGAAGAAGTAAAAACAGAGATCGAGAGCCGGGGCGGCGAAGCGGCAGTGTATGCCTGTGACGTAGCGGATTTTGAAGCCTGTGGCTCCATGTTTCAGGAAGTGATCAAAACATATGGCCGTATGGATGTTCTGGTAAACAATGCAGGCATCGTAAAAGATGGTCTTCTTATGGCCATGAAGGAAGAGGATTTTTCAAAGGTTGTGGATGTCAATCTGAAGGGAACCTTCCACTGCATCCATCATGCGGCCCGCCAGATGATCCGCCAGCGAAACGGCCGGATCGTCAATATGGCTTCCGTGGTGGGAATCCAGGGAAACGCAGGACAGGCGAATTACGCAGCCTCCAAGGCCGGCATCATCGGTCTTACCAAAGCGGCGGCAAGAGAGCTGGCAGGCCGGGGAATCACCGTGAATGCCGTGGCTCCGGGCTTTATTGAGACAGATATGACAGCTGCTCTTTCTGAAAAGGTCAGAGAAGGAGCGAAGGGACTCATTCCGCTCGGTACTTTTGGAAAACCGGAGGATGTGGCCGAGGCAGCCGCCTTTCTTGCATCGGAAAAGGCCGGATATATTACCGGTCAGGTGCTTTGTGTGGACGGCGGAATGGCAATGTAAGGAGACAACGGAGGATAAGATAGATGAAACGAAGAGTTGTGGTGACAGGTCTTGGTGCGGTGACTCCGATCGGAAATACCGCAGAGGCTTTCTGGGCTGGTGTGCGTGCCGGAAAAGTAGGGATCGGACCGATCACGAAGTTTGATACGGCAGATTATAAAGTGAAGATCGCAGCGGAAGTGAAGGATTTTGACCCGAAATCCAGACTGGATGCGAAGGCTGCCCGCAGAATGGAAACATTTTCCCAGTATGCAGTAGCTGCATCTCTGGAAGCGGCAGAAAATGCCGGTCTTTCCATGGAAGAGGAAGATCCGTTCCGTGTGGGAGTCATCGTTGGTTCCGGAATCGGAAGCCTTCAGGCACTGGAGGCAGCCGAAGAAAAGATCACGACGAAGGGACCCAGCCGGGTAGATCCCCTTCTGGTACCGAAAATGATCACGAATATGGCTGCCGGAAATGTTTCGATCGCACTGGGAGCCAGAGGCAAATGCACGAATGTGGTAACGGCCTGTGCGACAGGAACCCACTGTATCGGAGATGCGTTCCGTGCCATTCAGTACGGAGATGCCGATGTGTGTGTGGCAGGCGGAAGCGAAAGTGCCATCACACCGATCGGTGTGGCAGGCTTTACCAACCTGACGGCTCTGAGCACCAGTACGGATCCTTTGCGTGCATCCATTCCCTTTGATAAAGACCGTTCCGGTTTTGTTCTGGGAGAAGGAGCTGGTATCGTGGTCCTGGAGGAGCTTTCTCATGCAAAAAAACGCGGAGCGAAAATCCTGGCGGAGATCGTGGGCTATGGGGCAACCTCCGATGCGTATCACATCACCTCTCCGCTGGAGGATGGAAGCGGCGCGGCAAAGGCCATGAGCCTTGCCATGGAGGAAGCAGGAGTAGCGCCGGAGGAAGTGGAGTATATCAATGCGCACGGCACCGGTACCGGTCACAACGATCTTTTTGAAACACGGGCCATCAAACGGGCCTTCGGAGAGGCTGCTGAAAAAGTTTCCATCAACTCTACGAAATCCATGACCGGTCATCTTCTGGGTGCAGCAGGCGGTGTGGAGTGTATCGTCTGTGTTAAGGCTCTCGAGGAGGGCTTTATCCATCAAACGATGGGAACCACCGAAACAGAGGGCGAGATGGATCTGGATTATACGATCGGCGCGCCGAAGGAGCGGAAGATCCGTTATGCCATGAGCAATTCTCTTGGATTTGGCGGTCATAACGCCTCCATTCTTCTGAAAGCTTACGAGGAGGAAGAAGCATGAGTTTTGAAGAGATCCTGAAGCTCATTGATCACGTTTCCGATTCTGCCCTGACCTCCTTTAAATATGAAGAAGAAGGGCTGAAACTTTCTCTGCAGTGCGGAGAAAAAACGGTACTGACGGCAGCTCCCGCCATGCTTTCCACAGATTCCGTGGAGAAAAGCAGGGAGAAAGAGCAGAAGAAGAGCCGGGAACCGGAAGGAAATCTGGTGAAATCACCGCTGGTCGGAACCTTCTATGCGGCACCTTCCCAGGATGCCGCCCCCTATGTGAAGGTGGGAGACACGGTAAAAAAAGGACAGGTACTGGCTATCGTGGAAGCTATGAAGCTGATGAATGAGATCGAGAGTGATTTTGACGGAACGGTAGCAGAGATCTGTGTGGAAAACGGTGAGAGTGTAGAATATGGAAAAATACTGTTCCGGATCATCTGACCGGACAGTCTGGACAGGAAAGCAGGATAGATATGAAGAGTTTAAATATCAAAGAAATCGAAGCCATCATTCCCCACCGCCATCCGTTTCTTCTGGTGGATGCCATTGAGGATTACGAACCGGGAGAATATGCGGTTGGTTACAAAGGTGTGACCTTCCGTGAGGACTTTTTCCAGGGACATTTTCCACAGGAACCGGTGATGCCGGGCGTCCTGATCGTGGAGGCCCTGGCTCAGACAGGAGCGGTAGCGATCCTTTCCAAACCGGAAAACAAGGGAAAAATCGCTTATTTCGGAGGGATTGATAAATGCCGTTTCAAACGGAAGGTCCGCCCGGGCGACAAGCTTCGCCTGGAGACCAGGATCATCCGGCAGAAAGGCCCTCTCGGTATCGGAGAGGCTATTGCAACGGTAGATGGTGAGATCGCAGTAAAAGCAGAGCTGACTTTTATGGTTGGCTGAGAGACAAAGGTGAAGATATGATACAGAAATTGCTGATCGCCAATCGGGGCGAGATCGCTGTCCGGATCATACGGGCATGCAGAGAAATGGGAATTGCGACTGTGGCAGTATATTCAGAGGCGGACAAAGACAGCCTGCACACGCAGCTGGCTGATGAGGCCGTCTGCATCGGACCGGCTCCTTCCAAAGACAGCTATCTGAATATGGAGCGGATCATAAGTGCAGCTATGGTGACAGGAGCAGATGCCGTGCATCCGGGCTTCGGTTTTCTTTCAGAAAATGCCCGTTTCGCGGAGGTCTGTGAGAAATGCGGTCTGACCTTCGTAGGACCCTCATCCAACGTGATCCGGGCTCTGGGAAACAAACAGATCGCACGAAACACCATGGTATCTGCGGGGATCCCGGTAATTCCGGGGACCGACCATCCAATCCTCGAAGTGGAAGAAGGAGAAAAAGAGGCAGACAGGATCGGTTATCCCGTGATCGTGAAGGCTGCTCTGGGCGGCGGTGGAAAAGGTATGCGTACCGCCTGGACCAGAGAGGAATTTTCTCAGGCATTTCTTACCGCAAAAAAAGAGGCGGAATCCGCCTTTGGCGACGGCACAATGTATATCGAACATTTTGTGGAGCATCCCAGACACATTGAATTTCAGATCCTGGCAGACAGCCAGGGAAATGTGATCCATCTGGGAGAACGCGACTGTTCCATTCAGAGAAATCACCAGAAGATGATCGAGGAGAGCCCGTCGGCTGCCATTTCCCCGGAACTGAGAAGTGCCATGGGAAAAGCGGCTGTGGGAGCGGCAAAAGCAGCAGGTTATGTCAATGCCGGAACCATTGAATTTCTCCTGGAGGGAGACGGACGTTTTTACTTCATGGAGATGAACACCCGTATCCAGGTGGAGCATCCGGTGACAGAGCTTGTGACGGGACTGGATCTGGTAAAGGAGCAGCTTCGGATCGCTTCCGGCCTGCCGCTTTCCGTAAGCCAGGAGGAAGTCCGCCTGGAAGGTCATGCCATCGAATGCCGGATCAATGCGGAGAACCCGGTGAAGGGATTCCGTCCTTCTCCCGGAAAAATTTCAGAATTGCATTTCCCGGGGGGAAACGGTGTACGGGTGGATACCGGGATCTACAGTGGTTATCAGGTGCCTCCTTATTATGATTCCATGGTGGCAAAGCTTATCGTCCATGGAAAGACCAGAGATGAAGCCATCGCAAAAATGAGAAGCGCCCTTGGGGAGACCATTTTAAGCGGCATTGACACGAACATCGATTATCAGTATGAGATCCTCAGTGATCCGGACTATCAGGCTGGAAACTTTGATATTGAATTTCTGAATACACACAGGATCGGAGGGATAAGCAATGAACTTTAAGCAGAGTTTTAAACGGACGGTGAATTTAGGGATCCTGCGGAAAAAGCACGCAGAGGTCCCGGATGGACTTATGAAGCGTTGTAAGGTCTGCAAAACTGCGGTTTTTGTGGAGGAGGCCAGACAGAATCAGGATATCTGTCCCAACTGCGGAAACTATTTCCGAATGCATGCCCGCCACCGGATCGAGCAGGTGCTGGATGAGGGAAGCTTTGAAGAGTGGGATACCGATCTGGAAGAAAAAAATCCAATGGGATACCGTGGATATCTGGAGAAGCTTTCCGGTCTCAGGGAAAAAACAGGACTGGATGAGGCTGTGCTCACAGGAAAGGGACGGATCAACGGAATCCCTACAGCCTTCGGCGTCTGTGACAGCCGTTTTCTCATGGCAAGCATGGGAGAAGTGGTGGGAGAAAAGATCACCAGAGCGGTGGAACGGGCAACGAAAGACCGCCTTCCGGTGATCTTTTTTGTTTGCTCCGGAGGAGCCAGGATGCAGGAAGGGATGACTTCTCTCATGCAGATGGCCAAGACCTCCGCAGCCATCCGCCGTCACAGCGATGCCGGCCTTCTTTATATCAGTGTGCTGACGAATCCGACGACCGGAGGTGTGACGGCCAGCTTTGCCATGCTGGGTGACATCATTCTGGCAGAACCGGGTGCACTGATCGGCTTTGCAGGTCCCCGTGTGATCGAGCAGACCATCGGTCAGAAGCTGCCGGCCGGTTTTCAGAAGTCGGAATTCTTGCTTGAGCATGGTTTTCTGGATGGCATTGTGGAGCGGAAAGAGATGAAACGGACCTTGCATCAGCTGCTCCGGATGCACGCACTGCCGGAAGAAAGGAAGGAGTGCTCCTCAGAAAAACAGATCGCAGAGCTTCACAAAAAGCTGGAAACCGTCTTTGCACGCAGAAAACCGGAAGAAGGTATGGAAGCCTGGGACCATGTCTCTCTGGCCCGTTCGGCGGAACGCCCCAGAAGTGCGGACTTTCTGGCGCTTCTTTTTGATGGTTTCACAGAGCTTCACGGAGACCGCTGTTTCCGGGATGATCCTTCTGTGATCGGAGGGCTTGCGTTTTTTGAAGGAAGACCGGTGACAGTGATCGCGCAGGAAAAAGGCCATGGAACGAAAGAAAATATAAAACGCAATTTCGGTATGGTCTCTCCGGAGGGCTACCGGAAAGCCCAGCGTCTCATGAAGCAGGCGGAAAAATTCCATCGTCCCGTTCTGTTCTTTGTGGATACGCCAGGTGCTTTCTGCGGAATGGAAGCAGAGGAACGGGGACAGGGTGAGGCTATCGCCAGAAGCCTTTATGATCTTTCCGCTCTGAAAACCCCTGTTTTTTCACTGGTTATCGGAGAAGGAGGAAGCGGTGGTGCTTTGGCTTTTGCCCTGGCAGATGAGGTCTGGATGATGGAACATGCCGTTTATTCGATCCTTTCTCCGGAGGGTTTTGCTTCTATTTTATGGAAGGACAGCTCCAGAGCCAGAGAAGCGGCAAAAGTCATGGGAATGACGGCCGACCAGCTGAAAAAACAGGGAATGGTAGAGGAAGTGATTCCGGAAGAAGTGCCCCTTACACTGGAAAATCTCCCGAAAGAGATTGGTCGTGTCAGGGAAGGAATCCGGCTTTTCCTGGATACGTACGGAATCTTTTCTGATGAAGAATTGCTGAAACACCGATGGGAACGTTTCCGAATAATGTGAAAATCACAATAGGCAAAGGAAAAAAAATGTGGTATAATCCTTGGATAGCAGGAGCCGGAGTTCAGGAAAACATCCTGGATTCCGGCTTCATAAATGGGAGGAGCAGAGTGTGGAAAATGGGAATGTGATAAATGATGTATTGGTTCATCTGTTTAATGAGGTATGGCAGCTGGAAAAGAATGCGCTGACGACAGGAGATTTTAAGGATCTTACCTATAACGATATGCATATTATGGAAGCTGTGGGTCTGGATGGACGGAAAATGTCGGATATCGCTGCGGCTCTGCATATCACGGTCGGTTCTTTGACAACCTCTATGAATGGCCTGGTGAAAAAAGGCTATACCGAAAGAGAACGGAGCGGCAAGGATCGAAGGGTGGTTTATATCCGCTTGACTGCAAAAGGGAAAAAAGCTTATGCACATCATGCAGAATTTCACCGTCGCATGACGGAACAGGTGATGCAGCAGCTGGATTCGGAGGAACTTTCCATTTTGGAAAAGGCACTGACAGGCCTTGTGGATTTTTTTGAACAATATAAGGGTTGAAAACCCCTGACATGTGGATAAACGAACGGAAATGTAACATCGAGGTGGATAACGTGAAGAGCTTTATGATCGTTCTCTATATTCATAATCAGGACGGAGCAAAGGGAAGACAGGGCTTCCGAAAAGCTTCGTACCTGTAAAAAATATGTAGAGAATAGAGGGAAAACAAATGACAGCACAGATTTTAGCACTGATCATATTTTTGGCCATGTTTGTTTTGATCATTCTGGAAATATGGGACAGACATCTGATCACACTGGGCTGCGGACTGCTGACGCTGATCCTTGTATTTGGATTCGGCATGCACAGCATGAACGCAGTCTGGGAAACGCTCAACGTGAAGAGCATTTTCACCACAGCATTCTGGTACGCAGCCGGAGAGTCCTCCGAGGCATCCTCCGGTATCAACTGGCAGACCATTATCTTCATCGCAGGTATGATGATCATGGTGGAAGGAATGGCAAGGGTCGGCTTTTTCCGCTGGCTCTGCATGCGTCTTGCAAAGCTGGTAAAATATCAGGTCATCCCTATTTTTGTGACCTTTATGGTATTATCCTTTGTACTTGCTATGTTTATCGACAGCATTACGGTGATCCTGTTTCTGGCAGCTGTGACCATCGAGCTTTCCAAGCTTCTGGAATTTAATCCGGTTCCCATGATCCTTTCAGAGATCTTCTGTGCGAACCTGGGAGGCTCGGCTACCATGTGCGGAGATCCGCCAAACATCATCATCGGTACTTCTTTAGGCTTTACCTTTATGGATTTTATCAAAAATACCGGTCTCATCGCCGTTGTAGCACTGGTTCTTGTCGTTGCATACTTTTACTTCATCTTCCATAAGGAGCTGGAGAAGAATGGTGCGGCGAAAAAAGATCCATCCCAGTATCCGGATCCAGCAGAGGCGATCACCAGCAAGAGCGGTTTTATCGCAAGCTCTGTGATCTTTCTTTGTGCCGTGGTTTTGCTGGTGACACATGCGCAGACCGGACTTACGGTGTCTACGATTGGTGTCTGTATCGCGGCGGCTACACTGCTCGCAGCAGGAAAAGAGGGACCGGGACTTTTAAAGAAGATTGATTACGAGACGCTTCTGTTTTTTATCGGCCTTTTTGTTGTAGTCGGCGGTCTGGAGCAGACGGGCGTTCTGAAGATCCTGGCCGGCATCATTGAGAAGGTCAGCGGCGGAAATATCGCCTTGATGATCGCGATCATTGTGATCGTTTCGGCAGTGGCCAGCGCGTTCATTGACAATATTCCGTTTGCAGCGACCATGATCCCGGTTATCACGAACCTGGCTGCAACGACACAGGGAATCGACATCACCGTTCTTTCCTGGGCACTGGCCATGGGAACGGATATCGGAGGAAGCGCAACACCAATCGGAGCATCAGCGAATGTAGTAGGTATGTCGGTTATCGCAAAAGAAGGTCACATCGTTGGATGGGGCAAATACTGCAAGAGTGCAGTTCCGGCAACAATTATCGTAATAGTGGTTGCAACAGTAGGAATCTGGCTCAGATATTGTTAATGGAAAGGAATGTGATAGTATGGAACTGAAGAAACAGCTGATTATTTCCATTGGACGTGAGTATGGAAGCGGTGGACATAGGATAGCAGAGGAGCTGGCAAAACGATTTGGACTGACTTTTTATGATTATCATATGCTCGGCGAGATTGCATTGGACAAGAAAGTGGATGTTAAGACACTGGAAAAATTCGATGAGTTGCCGAAGATTCCATTTTTCTCTAGAACGGTAAAAGGCTACAGTAATTCTCCACAGGAAAACATTGCTAATCTGCAGTTTGATTTTCTGAGAAAGAAAGCTGACGAGGGTGAGTCTTTTGTTATCGTGGGACGATGTGCAGAGACGATTCTGAAAGAGAATCCGAACTTGATCAGTTTCTTCGTATTAGGGGATATGCAGGACAAGATTGAACGTACCATGCAGCGTGAAGGTGTATCCAGAGGAGAAGCCGAGGAATTGCTCGCACGTCATGATCGTAAGCGTAAGACGTACCACAATCATTACTGTAAGACCAAATGGGGTGACTCCAGAGGATATGATATCAGTATTAACAGCAGCAGACTGGGACTTGATGGCACAGCTGATATGATGGAAGAATATATTAAGATGAGATTGTCTTTATAAAATAAGATGCTCCCGTTCAGATGAACAGTTATAAACAGTTTCTCTGAAAGGGAGCGTTTTTTATTTTACGGAAAAGAAATAATTGAACAGGGGACTTTTATGATAATTACCTTGAAAATTATCTCGCATAATAGTATAATATAGGATGAATAGAATGATCGTTACGGGGAGCTGGCGTAAAAAGCTGGCTGAGAGGAGAATGCATTTCTCGACCCATAACCTGATTTGGATAATGCCAACGTAGGGACAACAAAGCGAGTAATCAGTGATTTAGGAGATGCCCTTACGGGGTGTCTCTTTTCTTATTTATAGAAGAGAGTTACTCAACTACTATGGCAGGAAAGGAGGATAATCAAGATGAAACAGAATGACACAGTTAAGAAGCTTGCTCTTGCAGGTGTTCTGACAGCGGTTGCTGTAGTCGGAAGCTTTATCAGCTTTCCGATACTTGGAAGTAAATGTGCACCGGTACAGCATATGGTAAATGTGCTGGCAGCAGTTGTACTTGGACCATGGTGGGGAGTCGGCATTGCATTTGCGGCAAGTCTGATCCGTAACCTTCTTGGACTCGGAAGTCTGATGGCATTTCCGGGAAGTATGGTTGGAGCTCTGTGCTGTGGACTGGTATATGCAATGTGTAGAAAACTCTGGCTGACCTGCTGTGCTGAGGCGTTTGGAACCGGCGTGCTGGGAGGAATTGCAGCTTATCCGGTTGCAAAGCTTTTGATGGGACTGAATCCAACCGGATTATTTGTCTATATTGTGCCATTTCTTGTTTCTACAGTTGTGGGAAGTAT